>Ga0067045_1028879_pt1 | contig 26396 bp, 15 predicted proteins | sample TerdegcTABiofilm_FD_59184 | JGI IMG/M metagenome (GOLD analysis project Ga0067045, IMG submission 59184) | Combined Assembly of (Gp0054472, Gp0054536) Wastewater bioreactor microbial communities from Singapore -Terephthalate degrading... | reverse complement strand
CCCCCGCAGCTCCCTCGAAGCCGACGCCGGGATCCGCCGAGATCGGTGCCGCTGCGGCGCTGTCCCCAGCCTCCGCTGCCGCAGCCACTCCGGCGCCCGCGAACCCGGCGGTGGCGCGCGCAGCCGCCAGCGAGTCGCTGCGGGCCACGCGCTGCCGCAGACGCTTGACTTGGGAGAGGTACCCCAGGAGCTCTCGCGCCGACTGAGCCGCCTCGCACTCGCTGCACTCGCGGCCGACTTCTTCCAGATATTCCCGTGCCCGCTCTTCGTCGCCTTGGCCTCGCAGCGACAGCAGGGCAGTCTGATACAGCGCCATGGCGGACGAGGGCGTCTGCGGGAAGTCATCGCGCACCCGCTGATACTGCTCCAAGGCCGCCGCGAACTCGCCGCGGCTCTGATGATGGCGGCCGATCAGGATTCGGGTTCTGCCCTCGAAGGCTCGAAAACGCCCGTCAGCCAGCACGTGCGCGTACTGCTGCAGCGCCTCGCGGCTCTGGCCTCTGGCCTCCAGGACTCGGCCCAGACCGAGCCGCGCCTGGTATTCCAGCTCGACAGAGACCTCGTGTTCGAGCACGCGGCCAAACGCCTGCAGCGCCTCGTCGTACCGCGTGCTGTCGTCCAGGGCGAACAGGGCGTCGCCGAGGCGCAGCCAGAGCCTGGCAGCCAGGGCCCCCTTGGGGGAAACGGCCAGCGCTGTCCGGTACTCCTCAGCGGCTACGACATAGTTCCCCTCGGCGAAGCTCATCTCGCCGAGCCGCAGTCCGGCTTCCGCCGCCAGCGATGGCTGGCTGCCCGCGGCCAGTCCCCGGTAGATCTCGCGCGCGGCATCGTATTCGCCGTGCGCCTCCAGGCTCAGCGCCCGCCAGTAGCGCGCCTGGGGCACGTACTCGCTCTGCGGGAAATTCGCCTCCAGATCCGCGAACGAACGCACGGCGCTGAGGTAGTCCTGCTGCCAGTAGAAGGCCTTGCCCAATAGGAACAGGGCGTCGTCCACGCGCTCGCTCGTGGGGTACTTCTCCAGCACCCGCGACGCCTTCTTGGCGGCATTCTCGTAGAGCTGCTGGGTGCGGGGGCTGAGTCTGAACGACCCTTCGGCTTCCTGCAAGACCGCCGCTTCGAGCTCCTGGCGCCTGGCTCTCTCCGCCTGCCCGAAGTACTTCTCGGCATTGTAGAACGTGTTGAAGTACACGCACCCGGACACGGCCACCAGCATCGCGCCCACGAGGGTGCAGCGCCCGCTCTGGACAACCATGCCCCAGCCGCGTTCACCCCGCACGATGGTAATCCTGTAGCGCGCGCACCTCGAGGCGCGACCGCTGGAGCGCCTCGATTCCCGCGACAGCAGCCCACGCTCCAGCGAGTGTCGTGGTGTACGGCACCTGGTTCATCACCGCGGCGCGGCGCACCACGTGATCGTCGAACTGCGAGGCCACGCTCTGCGGCGTGTTGATCAGCAGATGGAAGCGGCGGCCCCGGATAGCGTCCACCACGTGCGGGCGGCCTTCGTGCACCTTGCGGACACGTTCGGCAGGAATGCCATGCTTCTCGAGAAAGGCATGCGTCCCGCGCGTGGCCGCCAAGGCGAAACCGGCCGCCTGCAAGCGGCGCGCGATGCCGATGATGCCGGGTTTGTCCGCATCGTTGACGCTGAGGAACACGCGCCCGGCTGCCGGGAGCGCCGATCCGGCTGCCATCTGGGACTTGAGGAAGGCCGTACCGAAATCGGCACCGAGGCCCATCACTTCGCCTGTGGACTTCATCTCCGGCCCGAGAATCGTGTCGGTGCCCGGGAATTTGATGAACGGCAGGACGGCCTCCTTGACGCTGACGTGGGACAGCACCACCTCCTCGACGAACCCTTGCTCGCGCAATGGCCTGCCGGTCATGGCGCGGGCCGCGATCTTCGCCAGGGGCCTGCCGATCGCCTTGCTGACGAACGGCACCGTGCGCGATGCCCGCGGGTTCACCTCCAGCACGTAGACCGTTCCGCGATGGATCGCGAACTGGATGTTCATCAGGCCCACCACCTGGAGCGCCCTCGCCAACGCATGCGTGTGCCGGCGCACTTCTTCCAGGTGTTCGGGATCGATCCCGAAGGGGGGCAGAACGCAGGCGCTGTCGCCCGAGTGCACGCCGGCGTGTTCGATGTGCTGCATGACGCCCCCGATCACCACCGCCTCCCCGTCCGCCACTGCGTCCACGTCCAGCTCCTGGGCTCCCTCCAGATAACGATCGATGAGCACCGGATGTTCCGGCGCAGCTTCCATGGCGTTGGCCACGTACCGAGTCAGGTCGGTCTCGCTGTACACCACGACCATGGCGCGTCCCCCCAGGACGTAGCTGGGGCGCACGAGCAAGGGGTAGCCGATGCGGGCGGCCACTGCCCTGGCTTCTTCGAGGGAGCGGGCGGTCCCGTTCTCGGGCTGGGCGATCCCCAGCCGCGCCAGCAGCGAGCCGAAGCGCTGCCGGTCTTCGGCCAGGTCGATGCTGCTCGGCTTGGTCCCGATGATGGGCACCCCGGCCGCTTCCAGCTCCAGGCACAGGTTCAGCGGCGTCTGCCCCCCGAACTGGGCGATCACCCCGTCGGGCTGCTCGCGGTCGACGATGTGCAGCACATCCTCCGCAGTCAGCGGCTCGAAGTAGAGCTTGTCAGCCGTGTCGTAGTCGGTGCTGACCGTCTCCGGATTGCTGTTGACCATGATCGTCTCGAAGCCGTCCTCGCGCAGAGCCATGCAGGCGTGGACACAGCAGTAGTCGAACTCGATGCCCTGCCCGATGCGGTTGGGACCGCCACCGAGGATCATGATCTTGCGGCGATCCGAGCGGATCACCTCGTCCTCGCCGTCGTAGGTCGAGTAGTGGTAGGGAGTGTACGCCTCGAATTCCGCGGCGCAGGTGTCCACCGTCTTGTAGACCGGCCGAATACCAGCCGCCAGCCGGTGCCGGCGAACAGTGCCCACGTCGCACCCCGCCAGGACCGCCAACTGCCGGTCGCTGAAGCCGAACTCCTTCGCCCGCCGCAGCAGCGCGGCATCGGCGAAGATATCCTCGTCCTTGAGCCTGTGTTCGAGCTCCCAGAGCTGGAACAGATTGTCGATGAACCACGCGTCGATACGCGTCAGAGCGCAGATCTCCTCGCGCGTCAGGCCCTTCTCGATGGCGGTCCGGATGTAGAACAGCCGGCGCGAATTGGGGGTGACCAGACGCTCGCGGAGCTCCGTGTCGCAGATGGCGGCCGCATCGAAGTCGCGGCCGTCGGCACCCCAGCCGGCCCGGCCGATCTCCAGCGAACGGAGGCCCTTCTGCAGCGACTCCTTGAACGTCCGCCCGATCGCCATGGTCTCGCCCACCGAGCGCATCTGCGTGTCCAGCGCGTCGGGCGTGCCTGGGAACTTCTCGAAGGTGAAGCGCGGGATCTTGGTGACCACGTAGTCGATGGTCGGCTCGAACGAGGCGGGCGTCTCGCGCGTGATGTCGTTGCGGATCTCGTCCAACGCATAGCCCACCGCCAGCTTGGCCGCGATCTTGGCGATCGGGAACCCCGTAGCCTTGGACGCCAGCGCCGACGAACGCGACACGCGCGGATTCATCTCGATGACGACCATGCGCCCGCTGGCTGGATCGACGGCAAACTGGATATTCGACCCGCCGGTGTCGACGCCGATCGCGCGGATCACGGCGATCGCCGCATCGCGCATCCTCTGGTACTCCTTGTCGCTCAGCGTCTGGGCGGGAGCCACCGTGATGCTGTCGCCCGTGTGGACGCCCATGGGATCCAGGTTCTCGATCGAGCAGATGACCACCACGTTGTCCCGGCAGTCGCGCATGACCTCCAGCTCGAACTCCTTCCAGCCGAGAACCGATTCCTCGATGAGCACCTCGCCGATGGGACTGAGATCCAGGCCGTGGACGAGTTTCGCCTCGAATTCCTCCAGGTTGTACGCCACACCGCCGCCGCTGCCGCCGAGTGTGAATGACGGCCGCAGGATGACCGGGAAACCGAGCTCGGCTTGCCTGCGGAGTCCCTCGGCCACAGACCGGACGAACGCCCCGCGGGGCGTATCCAGGCCGATCGCATCCATCGTCTGCTTGAACAGCTCCCGATTCTCGGCCCTGCGGATGGCCTCCAGGCTCGCGCCTATGAGCTCTACGCCGTGACGAGCCAGAGCCCCGGACTCGGCCAATTCGACGGCTGTGTTCAGAGCGGTCTGCCCCCCCAGGGTGGGCAGCAGCGCCTGCGGCTTCTCGATGGCGATGATGCGCTCGCAGACTTCGGCAGTGATGGGCTCCACATACGTCCGGTCGGCCACCTCCGGATCGGTCATGATCGTGGCCGGATTGCTGTTGACCAGCACGATCTCGTAGCCCTCTTCGCGGAGGGCCTTGCAGGCCTGTGTCCCCGAGTAGTCGAATTCGCACGCCTGCCCGATGACGATCGGCCCTGAGCCGATCAGCATGATCTTGCGGAGGTCATGACGTCTAGGCATGTTGGCTTGCCACCGCTGGAATGGATGCACCCGACACTCGAACGAGGAGGCCGCCGGAAACCGGCGCTCGGGCGCGTGCGGGCAGCGCTGGCGCTGGAATCCCCGGGCCCGGTCGGCGATTGGCCCGCGTCGGAGCGCGCAGGCTCCTCGGCTCAGGGACGCTGGGCGTGGTAAAGGTAGATGAGGACGATGATCAGCAAGACCGTCGCCGCGTACCCCAGCCTCAGCAGCAGCAGGCGGTGACGGTCCCAGAAGTGCCGGCGTTCGACGCGCGGCCGCGGCGACGATTCGGCCGGCGCGGCAGACGCTCCGAAACGCCGCTCCTCGATCAGCTGCACCAGACGCGGATCGAACTCCCCGATCGTGCGCAGCACCAGGCGCTTGCGCCGCGCCGCCTGCTCCGCGAACTCCTCGGCCGACTCGACGCCACCACCCGAGGCAGCGTCTGCCGCCGTACTCCCCCGAGCCGCCCGCGTGCGGTCGGCCACGAGCATGGCGGCCTGCTCCCGCGCCAGACTCTCCACCAGGCCGCTGGCCACCGCACGGTCGTGCACATGGGCGCGGATCACAGCCCGACAGGTCTCGATGAAGCGCGAGAAATCGCGGCGGATCTCGTCCTCCGACAGACCCGCCAGGTACGATTCCTCGATCATCTCCTCTATGGCTTCCCTGACCTTGGACATCTGGTGCCGTCTCGCAGAGTAGCGGACAGATCGAGAGATCGACAGCGACAAAGCGCCGGGTACCCTAGATCCTGACGCGCCCGCTGTCAAGCGCCCAGCCATGCGGTGCTGCCGCTGGCCGGCGCCCCCGACGAACCGACCGAGACGCACGGGTGCAGAGCCGCCAAGCGTGGCCCGCGGTTCCGACAGGCGCTGAAGACGCCGCCGGCTCACAGGGCCGTCGGTTCGAGCCGTCGGCGTCCACTCGACGGCCCCCCGGCCAGCCGCACGATGGCGCGAGGCACGGCAGCCGCGATATCTCCGGCTACCATGCCCCATTCGCCGAGTTCGTCGCGCGCCAGATCGCCTGCCGCGCCGTGCACGAACACGCCTGTCGCGGCCGCATCCGCCGGCGGCAGCCCCTGCGCCAGCAGACCGACGATCAAGCCGGTGAGCACATCGCCGGATCCCGCAGTCGCCATCCCCGGATTCCCCGTGGGATTCACCAGCACCCGCCCGTCCGCAAGGCCGATGACCGTCGGCGCCCCCTTCAGCACCACGATCGCGCCGTGGTCCACGGCAAACTGACGCGCCACGCCCCGCCGGTCGGCGGCGATCGCCTCGACAGACGCGCCGCTGAGGCGCGCGAATTCGCCCACGTGCGGAGTGAGGACCGTTGGCGCTTTCCGGTCGCGCAGGAGCGCCGTCGAACCCGCCAGGGCGTACAGCCCGTCGGCGTCCACCACGAGCGGCTTCTCGACCCGCGGCAGCAGCCGCCGTACCAGCTCGCCGGTCTCGCGGTGGCGCCCCAACCCCGGGCCGACAGCCGCCGCATCCGCCCCAGCAAGCAGCTCCAGAATCGGCCCGAGGGCCCGCAAGGACAGGCACCGGTGACGCCGCACCTCGGGCAGGGGGCGGGTCATCGTCTCCGTCGCCTTGACTTCGAGGATGTCGTTCAGACTGGCCGGAACGCCGAGGATCGCCTTGCCGGCGCCGCTGCGCAGCGCCGCATCGGCGCTGAGGGCGGCAGCACCGGTCATGCCCACGGATCCGGCGACGATGACTGCGGTTCCGCACGTGCCCTTGTGGGCATCGCCTGCGCGCCGCGGCAGCAGCGCCCCGACTCCGGCCGCGTCCAGCAGAAAAGTGGAGGCCGCACAGGACGCCACCGCGGCGCTGTCCAGGCCGATATCCGCCACCCGCACCGCGCCGCAGTACGAGCGGCCCGGATAGAACAGCAGACCCACCTTGGGAAGACCGAAGGTCACCGTGAGATCGGCACGCACGCAGGGACCCGGCACTGCCCCGGTGTCGGCGATCAGCCCCGACGGCAGGTCCACCGCGACCACGGGACACGAGGCAGCCGCCAGACAGCGGATCAGCTCCGCTGCCTCCGGACGCGGCGGACCCGCCAGCCCGGTGCCCAGCAGCGCGTCCACGAGCAGATCTGCTCCCGCCAGCGCTTGGCGCACCGCGTCTGCCGCGTCCCGCGGAACCGCGTGCACGGCCACTCCCTCCTTCTCCAGACGCTGCGCGTGCACCGCAGCCGCACCGCGCACCGCCGAGCGATCGCCAGCCAGGAACACGGTGGCCTGCGCTCCGGCACTGGCTAGATGGCGCGCCACCACGAAGCCATCGCCGCCATTGTTGCCCGGCCCACAGACGATCACTGCTTCCTTGCCCCGAAGATCCCCCACGTGCTCCTGGATCGCGGTGAAAACCGCAGTCCCCGCCCGCTCCATCAACACCTCGGCGGGAGTACCCGCCGCGATCGTCGACTGATCGATCGCGGCCATCTCCTTGCTCGTCACCAGCTTTGTCCAAGCCAATGTCTTCTCGCCTTTCTAGCGGCCGCCACCAGCGGGCGCTGCGCCGCTCGCCACCGCACCCGCCGCGTTCCTTCGGGCCCGACCGAACACGTCCCGAGAATGCCGGCGCGGCGCCAGCGGCACCGCGCTGTCACGGCTCCGAGAACACCGTGAACCTTCCAGCGGCTTCGCAGCAGCCGTCTCCTGTGCAGCTACTCGCCCGTCAACAGGAACTCCGCGTAGACCTGGGCGGTGCGGACCAACTCGCTGATTCGGACCCGTTCGTCGGCGCCATGCGCATGCAGACCCCTCGCACCATACCCGATGCCGCACACCCCCAGCCCCTCGACGAAATAGTGAAGATCGGTGAATCCCGTGGCGACGCGCGCGTCCGGCCTCCGGCCCCGCACCGCGCGCACCGCCCGCGCGAACGCAGTGGGCAGGGTCTCGTCCTCGCCGATCACGCACGGCTCGATGCCGAGCAGCACCTCGGTTCGACTGCGGACCCCCAGTCGGCGGGCGGCTTGCGAGATGAACCCGCGCAGTTCCTGTTCCACCGGGCCGAGTCGTTCGCCCGGCACCAGGCGCCGGTCGATGGTGAACGAGGCACGGGCCGGCACAGTGTTGATCTTGTCGCCCGGCGAACCAGCGAACTCGCCGCCCACCGTGATGGTGGGCGACCGGTGTCCGCCGCCCGGATCCCGGTACCGACGCCTGGCCGCGCCGAGAGTCCGGCGGTACCGCTGCAGCGCGTGCACCAGTTCGGCCATGCCCTCGAAGGCATTGACCCCCTCGTCGGGCCGCGACGCCTGCGCCGCCCGACCGCTCACGCTGACGCGCAGCCAGAGCACGCCGTTGTGGCCGTGCCCCACCTGCAGGCCGGCGGCCCCTTCACCGACCAGCACCCCATCCGCCGCGACCAGCCCGGAGCGCACCAGGTAGCCGGCGCCGAGCTCGCCGCCGGTCTCCTCGTCAGGCGTGAACGAGCACTCCACAGCGAACGCGGGACATTGTCCCGTCTCCTGCAGCGCCTCCAGAGCCATCAGCCAGGCGGCAATGGCCCCCTTCATGTCCGCTGCCCCACGGCCGCAGACCCAGGTGTCCGTGACCGCTGGCACGAACGGATCCCCCGAGCGCCACGGCCCCGCCGCCGGGACGACGTCGTAGTGTCCGTTGAAGTGGAGAGTGCGCGGCGCACCCGATCGCCAGCGTGCGACCACGCTGGTACGCGGGTATCCGCGAACCCCGAGCCGGCGCTCGACCAGCTCGTCGGCGACGCGATGGGTCTCCACCGCCATGCCGAGCCGCTCGCACTGGCGCGACAGCAGCTCGACGATGTCGTCGTAGTGCCGGCCAGGCGGGTTGACAGTGGGAACGCGCACAAGGTCGGCCAACAGACCTGCCAGCCGCCCCCGCTGCGCTTCGAGGTACTGGTTGATCGCCTTCACTCGCGATGCTCCTCGGGGCGGTCGCGATCCGCGCTGACCCACCTCCGCTGTGCGGCTGTCGCTTTTCGGCGCTCGTGCCCCCTGGCGGCTGAAGCGCGTCTCATGTTGGCTCGGAGGCATCCCCGGCCCGCCCGGCGGGTCGCCCGCGGCGGAGTTCGGTCGAACTGATGTCGAGCCGAAACTCGCTGGCCGGGATCTCGCCGAACATCGACGGCCAAGCGGCCGCTGACGGCACCTCGGCCAGGGTGCGGAAAGCGTGGCCATCCCAGCGACCGGCCACCAGGAAACGCGTCCCGGCCGCCGCCATCTCGGCGAACGCCGCTTCCATCTGCCGGCCGCCTCCGTAGTACTCGGGACGGAACAGACGGACAGCCGTGTCGTAGCCGATCGCGAACGTGCAGTCGCGGAAGAGCCGCGACTTCTCCACGAAAGTGGCCGCGCGCGTGCAGACCAGCGGTCTGAGGCCGACAAACTGGCTGGCCCGGCGCTTCAGTTCGCAGGCAGAGAGCACCGGTTTGTCCACGTTCTCGACGGACAGCTCGAAGGCGCCGGCACGGCCCGTGGCTCTCTCTGCTGCCGCCAGCAGACCCGCGTGCCCGGCGTGCAGCGGGTCGAACGACCCGGACAGCAGCAGGCGCCCCGAGCGGCCGACATCCACCGTCCACGAGCCGTCGGGCTGCTGCTCCACGCAGGACACCTCGCCCGCGCCCAGAAGCCCCGGCGGATCCGCCAGGTCCAACTCCCGCTGCACCAGATCCACGCCCGGCGGCCGCACCGGCCAGGGGATCTCCTGCCCGCACGCACGTCCCAACGCGCTCAGAGCCACGGCGCTCAGCAGCAGCTCCTGCTCCGTCCGGCTCGCAGTCCCGCGTTCCCAGGTCACCATGCACGCCCAGCAGGCGCTGCCGGCCCGCACCGCGATGGCCGCCCGGTCGGCACCTCGCCGCTGCGGCTGCGTCGTCAAGGCAGCGGTGCATCCAAGGCCCACCGCGACACCAGTGGCGCCGGTCAGAATGCCGACGCGTTGCCAGGCCCGGATGGCCAGGTGGACCGCCGTGCGCGACTCCACCCGGTGCGGCCCCGGCGCCTCCAGGTAGGCCGCCAGCGCCGCGCGATGGTAGGGAATCTGCGCCTCGACGACCGCGCGCGACGCGCCGACATGCCCCACCAGCCAACTGATCAGCAGGCTCCCTCCGCCCGTGCAGACCAGGCCGATCTGGCGGCCGCTGGCCAGCACGCGCTCCACGTGGTCGCACGGATCGGCTCTAGGGGTTTCCATGCTGGCACCTGCCGGCCATCTCCGACGCACTCCATGGGCGCGCCAATCGGACCATCCCTCCCCTACGGTCGCCGCACCGCTGCTGACCACGGCACCCCCCACGCCCGGCAGCAGCGCCGTCTGGGGTGCACGTCCACGATGTCCACCCCGGCCGCCCGGCTGTGCGCCGCCAACGTGCGCGATCGCTCGGCGCTGCCCAGGCAGCCGCCCCCACCAGCGCTGCCGAGCGCGTCAACGCCGGTACGATATCGGGGCCTTCAACTCATGTCAAACCAATAAGTTGACACTTCGAGTGTGGTGCGCCATATTGCGCCTGCCGCCGCACAGGCGAGCGGTGGCAGCGACAACCACAGGATGGCGACGATGAACATCACCAAGGCAGTGGTGCCGGTAGCCGGACTGGGCACCCGGCTTCTGCCGACCACCAAGGCGATACCCAAAGAGATGCTGCCCGTGGGGCGCTACCCGATCATCCACCACGTGGTCGAAGAGCTGATCGCGGCGGGCATCCGCCAGATCCTCTTTGTGACCAGCCGCGCCAAGACGGCCATCGAGAACCACTTCGACGACTACTCGGAGCTCATCTTGCACCTGGAGATAGGTGGCCACGAGATGCGCGAGGTCAGCCGTTTCGACTACCGGCAGCGGGGTGTGGAGTTCTACTTCACCCGGCAGCAGGTGCCATTCGGCCAGACGAAACCTCTGGGCACGGGCGACGCGGTGGCTTCGGCCGAGAGCTTCGTGGACGGCGAGTCCTTTGTGGTAGCGTACGGGGACAGCATGATCAGCTCTCGTGAAGAGCCGGCGCTGTTGGCCCGCATGATCGCCTCCCACCAGGCGCACGGATCCTCCTGCACGATCGCTGTCCACGAGGTCTCGCAGGAACAGGTGCACCAGTATGGGATCGTCGTGCCGCGGCCGGACGAGGCCTCCTCGTACGACTGCCAGATCACGGACCTGATCGAGAAGCCGGCCCCCGAGGCTACCCCCAGCCGGCTGGCCAGCAGCGCGCGCTACGTATTCAGCGCGGCCGTGTTCGATGAGATCCGGCAGACGGTCCCGTCGCCCAGCGGTGAACTGTACCTGACGGACGCGATTCTGCGCCTGATCCGCAACGGTGCGATGGTGCGCGCCGTGCGTCTGGCACCGGGGGAGCGTCGCCACGATATCGGCAGTCACCGCGCCTATTTCCGGACGTTCGTCGATTACGCTCTGGACGACCCCGAATTGGGCCCCGGGCTGCGCGAGTACCTCAGGTCGAAACTCGGCTAGGCGTCCGGACACGAGCACGTAGACGGCAAACGCATCCGCCGCGCCACGGTCCAGACGAAACGAGCGGCCAGCGCCACCGGCCGCACCGCGTGCGGCCTGCGGCGCCGCGATGGCCAGAGGGATTTCGAGCTGGCCGCAGCGCCCCGTGCGCGATCACCACCAAGGATGCCAGGGGTCGGGCGGGCGTGCAGTTCACCGCAGCGCAACACACGTTGACAGAGCCGCGGGCGGGCGTCTATCTTCGCGCCGCGCCAGGCGCGCAGGGCGCGCGCCTGGCTGTCGTGGCCCCGAGCTGGACCCAGGCTGGAGGATACCGGAGATGCCGTACGTCATCGCAGCGCCCTGCATCGAGGTGAAGGACAAGGCGTGCGTGGAGGTCTGCCCCGTCGAGTGCATCCACCCCGCAGACAGCAGCGACGAGCCCATGCTGTACATCAACCCGGACGAATGCATCGACTGCGGCGCGTGCGAGCCCGAGTGCCCCGTCCAGGCCATCTACGCGGAGGAGGACCTGCCGGAGGAGTGGCGGGCGTACGCCGAGGTGAATGTTCGTTTCTTCGCGCTGCGCGACGCACCGGAGGAGTGGGACGCGTACAAGCGCGCCCATGCGCAGCTTTTCGCCAAGACCGAGTAGCTCCCGGCGAACTGGCCGCGGCGCCCAGCGGCGTGCGGCTGCGGGTGCGCGTCCGGCCGGGTGGTGGCGCCCCGCCGACACTGGCCGCGGCGCGGAGGCTGCAGAACGTCCGTCCGTGCCTCCCTGCACCAGTGAGGAGTGAATCCGCGTGAGCAAACCTGTCTGTGTCGTCAGCGGTTCGAGCAGCGGCATCGGTGCCGCGGTGGTCCGCGAGTTCGCCGCCCGCGGCTACGAGGTGGTGGTCCACTACAACTCGGGAGCCGAGCGGGCTGCCCGGGTTGCTGCCGACCTAGTCCGCGACTTCGGCGGGGCACCGCTAGTCGTGGGCGCCGATCTGACCGAGCCGGAGGCCGCAGCGCGCCTCATCGACGCGGTCTGGGCTCACTTCGGCCGGCTCGATGTGTTGGTCAGCAACAGCGGCGTGTCCAGCTACGTGCCGGATGCCCAGGGCAGACCAGCCCGCTTCCGCCTGCACGAAACCCCAGTCGATCATCTAGAACGGGAGTTCGCTCGAGCTCTGGACCTGAACCTCAAGGGATCCTATCGGCTGGCCCAGCAGGGCCTGAAGCGCATGCTCGAGCACGCCACGGCCGAACGCCAGGCAGGCACCGAGCCTGCGCACCGCAGCATTCTCTTCATCACCTCCATCTCGGACATTGCGCCCGACTCGACCCGCGTGCCGTACGGAGTCAGCAAAGCGGCCCTCAGTCACCTGGTGCTGGCGGCAGCGCTGGAAGCCGGCCCGCACAACATCACCGTCAACGCGCTCCGCCCAGGCGTCGTGGACACGCCACTGACCGCCCGTCCCTCAGGCCTGCACGACCCGGACGATGGGCACGAGTACACAGTCGCGGAAGTGTATGCCCTGATGGCCGAAGGCGGGTCGCAGCCTATTCGGCGCATCGGCCGCCCAGCCGAGATCGCCTTCGCGGCCTACTGCTTCACGCAGATCCCGTACATGACCGGCCAGCTCATCGCGGTGGACGGCGGCTTCACGCTGGCCAGCGCCTTCGCCAACCGCGATCTGTTCTTGCAGGAAGGCCAACGCCGCCGCCGGACGCGCCAGCGCTAGCGGGAAGCACGCTGCGCGGTTGGCAGTCGTGCACGTGCAGGAGTCCCCGAGCAGACAGATCCGTCTGCCCGCGGGCAGGCGTCAGTGTCGCCGAATGCTGCCCATCTGGATCTCGATGTCGGCACGGTTCGCGATGCGCTCGATCTGGCCATCGCGGATCCAGGCCATGCGGTCGCAGGCGGTGAGCATCTTGTCGTCGTGGGTGACGGTGACGATGGTGGCGCCCATCTGCGTCTGCAGTCCCTTCATGTAGTCGATGATCTGCTGACCGGTGCTGCTGTCGAGATTGCCCGTGGGCTCGTCCGCCAGGATGATGCGCGGATTGTTGACGAAGGCGCGCGCGATCGCCACGCGCTGCATCTGCCCTCCCGAGAGTTCGCTCGGCAGATGGTGCGCTCGGTCTGCCAGGCCCACGATGCGCAGACACTCCATGGCGCGCTCCTCGCCTTCCTTGGTGGACATGCCGGCGAAGATCGTGGGCAGAGCGACGTTCATCAGCGCAGTCATCACAGGCAGCAGGTTGTACGTCTGGAAGATGTATCCCAGCTCGAAGCATCGTACGGCTGCCAGCTGCTGGGGGCTGAGCTCAGCCAGATTCACGCCGTCGATGAGCACCCTGCCGCTGGTCGGCTTCTGAAGCGCCCCGATGGCGTTGAACAGCGTGCTCTTCCCCGATCCGGACGGCCCCATGATGGCGAAGAACTCGTTCTCGTAGACCTGCACGCTCAGACCCCGCAGGGCATGCACGTGGGTCGATGTGTCCTTCTTGTGGGCGTTGTACACTACCTTGATGTCCTGGACATCGACGATGACGCGGCGCCCACCTGCATCCATCTGTTCTCGCCCCCCGTTCTAGGACTCCTCCGCACGCCAGCAGCCGATCGGCACGAGGCTGCAATCTACCGCCGCCCCTCCAGCCCGTCAATCGATCCGACAGATCGCGCGCGACACCGCGCGCCGTTCGTTCGGGTGCTGGCTCTGGCTCGCCAGCCGCGATGCGTATCCACCATCCTGCCACCCGCAAGACGGCTCGGGAACCGCGCCCGCCGCCAGGCACCGAACATGGCCAGGCCGACGGCTCCCAGGCGTCACGGGCACCAGGGCCGTGGACCAGCCTAAGTCTTCGCTGCCTTGATCCGCGCGATCTCGTCGCGCAGATGGGCGGCTTTCTCGAACTCCAGTTCCTCCGCGGCCCGCTTCATCTGCCGCTCCAGGTCGGCCAGCAGCTCCTCGCGTGCCTCTTCGGTGGCGTAGTCGACCTTCACCTCGGCGATGCGCAGCCGCTTCTCCGCGCGGCGCACTCGCTCCAGCACCGAGGTCGTCTGGATGATTTCGTCCCGGGACCGGTAGATCGTGCGTGGCTGGATGCCGTACCGATGGTTGTGGGCCAACTGCAGGGCGCGCCGGCGCTCCGTCTCCTCGATGGCGCGCTGCATCGACCTGGTCACCGTATCGGCGTAGAAGATCACCTTGCCCTCAGCGTGGCGCGCGGCCCGCCCGATCATCTGGATCAGCGCCTGCTCCGAGCGCAGGAACCCTTCCTTGTCGGCATCCAAGATCGCCACCAGCGAGACTTCCGGCAGATCCAGGCCTTCGCGCAAGAGGTTGATTCCCACCAGCACGTCGAACTCGCCCAGGCGCAGGTCCCGGAGAATCTCGACCCGGTCGAGAGTATCGATCTCCGAGTGCAGGTACCTGACCCTGATGTCCATGTGGTCGAGATAGTCCGCCAGATTCTCCGCCATGCGCTTCGTCAGCGTGGTCACCAGGACCCGCTGGTGGCGTTCGGCCCGCACCCGGATCTCCTCGATCAGATCGTCGATCTGCCCCATGAGCGGGCGGATCTCGATGCTGGGATCTACCAGGCCCGTCGGCCGGATGACCTGCTCCACCACCACCCCCGATGACTTCTCCAGTTCGTACGGACCGGGCGTGGCCGAGACGAAGACAGTCCAGCCCATGCGCTGTTCGAACTCGGCGAAGAACAGAGGCCGATTGTCGAACGCCGACGGCAGCCGGAATCCGTGCTCCACCAGCGTCTCCTTGCGCATTCGGTCGCCTCGCCACATCCCGCGCAACTGGGGAATGGTGACATGTGATTCGTCGATGAAGAGCAGATAGTCCGAGGGAAAGTAATCCAGCAGGACGTACGGCGGATCGCCAGCATTCCGGCCATCCATGTACCTCGTGTAGTTCTCGATGCCCGGACAGTAGCCGATCTCGCGGATCATCTCCACGTCGTACTTGGTCCGAGTCTCGAGGCGGTGGGCCTCGACCAACTTCCCCTGCCCACGCAGCTCCAGCAGGCGCTCCTCCAGCTCGACGAGGATGCCCTCGCAGGCCTGGGCTACGCGCTCCTCGTCGGTGACGTACGCCTTGGCCGGGTACACCGAGATCGCGTCCCGGCGTTCGATCACGGCCCCGCTCACCGCATCGACGAGCGCCAGCGCCTCCACCTCGTCACCGAAGAGCTCGATGCGAATGGCTCGCTCTTCCGAAGCAGGTACGATCTCGACGATATCGCCGCGCACGCGAAAGCACCCGCGCTGCAACTCCAGGTCGTTTCGCCGGTAGTAGATGTCGATCAGCATCCGCAGGATATCGTCGCGGTCGATGCTCTGCCCCACGGACAGCTGGAGCCGCTGCTCGTCGAACTGCCGGGGAGATCCGATCCCGTAGATGCACGAGACCGTAGCCACGATGATCACATCCTGCCGCTCCAGCAGCGAGCTCATGGCCTTCAAGCGGAGCCTATCGATCTCCTCGTTGAGCTCGACCTCCTTCTCGATGTAGGTATCTGTGCTCGGCTTGTACGCCTCGGGCTGGTAGTAATCGTAGTAGCTCACGAAGTACTCGACCGCATTGTGCGGGAAATACCCCTGGAACTCGCCGTACAACTGCGCCGCCAACGTCTTGTTGTGCGAGATCACCAGGGCCGGCCGCTGCAGGCGCGCGATCAGGTTGGCCATCGTGAACGTCTTGCCGCTCCCGGTGACCCCGAGCAGCGTCTGATAGCGCTGCCCGTTCCTGATCCCGGCCTCCAGCTCGGCGATCGCCTTGGGCTGATCCCCTTGCGGCTCGTACTCCGCCACCAACCGGAATTCCGCCATCGGTCGATTGTCCTGGGTGCGGTCTACCATCGCGCCCACGCGGCGGTGGGCCGGCAAGCGCACCGCCGCTTGCCGACTCGGCGCACCTGCCCGGGCCCAGCGCTCCCGCGGCTCAGCGCCGGCAGGCGTCCCCTCAGGGCGCGGCCGTGCCGAGTTCGATGTGGACGCGGGCGAAGATCTCGCCGATGCCGCACGCGGGCGGCGGCATCGGCCTGTCAGGCGCTCGGTCCGCCGCGAATCTAGCCCCGGGCCTCCCCCATGTCAATGCGATGACCGGCCGCCGCGCGAGGTCCCGGAATCGCGTCACAATGACACGGAAACAATGCCACGATGACAAGTGTTCGTCGGACTTCGGCGACGTCCGACCAGCGCTAATCCTTTCGGAGGCAAACCGATGCGCAACCAGGCGTGACGCATGGCATCTCCTTTGCTGGCAGCTAATCCCAAAATCATGAGCTTCGGCTGCGCCGGAGCCGGACACCCGGTAACTGAGAACGAGTGGTTGCCAACGCCATAGGGCGGAAAGGACATTCCCATGGGCAAAGTCATCGGTATCGATTTGGGTACGACGAACTCCTGTGTAGCCGTCATGCAAGGCAATGACGCTGAGGTGATCCCGAACTCGGAGGGGGGCCGGACTACGCCGTCGATCGTTGCCTTCACCAAGGACGGTGAACGCTTGGTCGGACAGACTGCCAAGCGGCAGGCAGTGACCAACCCACAGAACACGATCTACTCGATCAAGCGCTTCATGGGCCGCCGCTTCGACGAGGTCTCCAGGGAGATCGCCGAGGTGCCCTACAAGGTTATCCGGGGGCCTCGCGACATGGCGGTAGTGCGGGTCGGCGACAAGGAGTACTCGCCGCCGGAGATCTCCGCCATGATCCTGCAGAAGATGAAGCAGACGGCCGAGGACTATCTCGGCCAGCCGGTGAAACAGGCGGTGATCACCGTGCCGGCGTACTTCAACGACGCCCAGCGCCAAGCCACCAAGGACGCGGGTACCATCGCCGGTCTGGAGGTCCTGCGCATCGTCAACGAGCCGACGGCAGCGGCGCTGGCCTACGGGCTGGACAAGGCCGGCAAGAGCGAGAAGATCGCCGTGTACGACCTCGGCGGCGGCACGTTCGACATCTCGATCCTCGAGCTGGGAGACGGGGTCTTCGAGGTCAAGTCGACGAACGGCGACACGCACTTGGGCGGCGACGACTTCGACCAGATTGTCATCGACTGGCTGGCAGACGAGTTCCGCAAGAAAGAAGGTATCGACCTTCGCAAGGATCCCATGGCCCTGCAGCGGCTCAAGGAAGCGGCCGAGAAGGCCAAGTGCGAGCTCTCGTCGTCCACGACCAGCGAGATCAACCTGCCCTTCATCACTGCGGATCAGAACGGTCCGAAGCACTTGCAGATGACGCTCACGCGCTCCCAGTTGGAGCGCCTGACCGAGCCGCTGATCGAGCGGACCCGCAAGCCGTGCGAGCAAGCGCTGGCGGACGCAGGTCTGCGTGCCAGCGACATCGACGAGGTGATCCTGGTCGGCGGCTCGACGCGCATGCCGCGGGTTCAGCAGTTGGTGCGGGAGATCTTCGGCCGCGAACCGCACCGGGGCGTCAACCCGGACGAAGTGGTGGCCATGGGAGCCGCCATCCAGGCGGGAGTGCTGTCGGGCGAAGTGGATGACGTGCTCCTGCTGGACGTCACGCCGTTGTCGCTGGGGATCGAGACCCTCGGTGGGGTGATGACCAGGCTGATCGAGCGCAACACGACGATCCCGACTCGCAAGAGCCAGATCTTCTCCACGGCCTCCGACAACCAGCCGTCGGTGGAGATCCACGTGCTGCAGGGCGAACGGGAGTTCGCAGCGGACAACCGCACGCTGGGTCGGTTCCATCTGGACGGCATTCCTGCCGCCCCGCGTGGCGTGCCGCAGATCGAGGTCACGTTCGACATCGACGCGAACGGCATCCTCAACGTGTCCGCCAAAGACAAGGGCACCGGCAAGGAGCAGCAGATCCGCATCGAGGCCACCTCGGGCTTGAGCAAGGCCGAGGTCGAGAAGATGCAGCGCGAGGCCGAGGCTCACGCCGCTGAGGACAAGAAGCGGCGCGAGGCAGTGGACCGGCGCAACGCGGCCGAGCAACTGGTGTACACCACCGAGAAGTCGCTGAAGGAGTACGGCAGCAAGCTCTCGGCGGACGATCGCAAGGCCATCGAGGACGCGGCCGCGGCGGTCAAACAGGCGATCGAGCGGCAGGATGACAACGCCCTGCCTGGCGCGATGGAGAGGCTCCAGCAGGCGTCTCACAAGCTTGCCGAAGCCCTGTACCGTGACCAGGCGAGCCAGCAGCAGGCGGCAGGCGGCCAGGGAGCTGGCCCCGGCGCGGCATCGGGACAGAAACGGAAGACCGATGACGATGCCGTGGATGCCGACTACGAGGTGGTGAACTGAGAGCCGGGTTAGTCTCGTCCGGCGCCGGCACCGACTACTCCCCCGCAGTGCGGTCGAACTTGGGCGCCGAGCACCTCACCGGAGAGTTTCAGCAGGACACGAAGGCGGTCGGCATTGCCGGCCGCCTTCTCCTGGTACTCTCACCGCGGTCTGGGCAGCAGCGCGCCGACGTCTGTCAGTCGCCTTCGTCGGTGCGCAGCAGCTCCAGTCGATCCCTTTCGCGGAGCTGCCCCTCGCCGCCGAGAACGCGCACGCGCGCCAGATGAGCCCCAACGACAGACGTGACCTCCACCCAACCCAGACGCCGGCGGGGGTCCAGTCCTTCGCTCCGGGAGCGTTCGGGGCCAGGAAGCACCGCGAAACGATGCCCGACGCGCACCCCGTCCTCGCTCCCGACGTTGACGTACACCTCGTCGCCTTCGGCGGATAGGATCTCCGCCGTGCGGCCGCTGAGCACCGTGCCCGCCGGCCGCAGCGCGGCGGCCAGCTTGCCCAGCACCTCGTCGACCGCCGCTGCGGTAGCCTTGCCGAGGACGGTCTCACCGAACTCCTTCGATCCGAAGGTCATCTCGCGCAGGCTGGCAAACCGGCGATCCTGCTCCCGCGGCTTGCCGAGCAGGTCGAGCGCCAGGTCACGATCCACCAATTCGCTGCGCGCCTCCGCCCTGCCAGCCTCTTCGCCATCCTGGGTGCGCACGGCGCGTATCTTGAGGCCGGCGACTCCGGTGTAGGACTTGTAACCCCCGAGAAGCGGATCCCCGGCCGTGAAGCGCCCCATGTTGAACTCGTCGATCGTGCCCACCAGCACCAGATCGGCCTGCATCGACCGGCCGAGCTCGAGCGCGGTGGGCGTGTCCACGGCCGATCGCCCAGCGAGCACCTCCTGCACCACCGGCCAGGGGACGACCCGCCAGTCCGGGTAAGCCTCCATCTGCCGCGTCAGGAACGACGCCATGTCGCACCCGAGACTCCATTCCTTCAGCACGAAGCCAGACTCGTCGGCCAGCGGCATCACCGCCACCAGCGGCGCCGCGGCCGCTGCCGAAGAGTCCGGCGCGGCCAGTCGTTCACGGAACCGCTGCAGCTCGGGACCTGGCATAGCGGGCATGGGCGCCTTGCTCGCCGCCGCCCCGTGGCGGCCCGGCAACGGCACCGAACCACAGCCGGCCAGCAGCACAGCCGCCAGGCACGAGCCGACGAATGTCAGCATCTTCTTCTCCATCTTGCCCGAACAGAGCGAGGGTGGAAGGAACCGCCAGCAATAGCAGCGCACCGCGCTTGTCGGCGAGCCAAGAGTGCCCATGTTCGACGGCAGCGTCAAGCGGCCAGGCACCCGCTGTCCGGCGGTCCGGGCGTGACGGACTCAGCCCCGGCCACGGAGTTCCTGCAGCGGTGGGGAGTCGAGCGCGCGGGAGCTGCTGCGGTGCTGTCGGGCGCAGGCTCCGGATCCGGCGCTGCCCCTCTGGTTCGCTGCGGCCGAGCCCAGTACATTGCCAGGCATGGTCGCCGACCCGGGTTCGGGATGGCCTGACGGTCGCTCGCCTGAAGGTCTCGCAACGAACACCGACGCAGGCGGTCGCACGACCAGTCGCAGCGCCCCGGGTGCCGCTGGCAGCGAACTACCGTCGGAGGACACCCGACGGGGTCGCCTCGACCAGCCCACTCGTCCTGGAGGTTGCGCACCTCGCCCTCGCCCCTTCCCGGGGATGGGGCGCCCAAGGCCGTCTCTGGCAGGAACCCACACCATGCACCGGAATCTCCTGGAATGCGACATCGCTGTCTGCGGCGGCGGCCTGGGCGGGCTGGCCGGCGCCATCGCCGCTGCGCGTGCCGGCCATCGGGTCTGCCTCACCGAGGAGACCCACTGGCTCGGCGGGCAGTGCACGTCCCAGGGCGTGTCGGCGCTGGACGAGCACGAGTTCATCGAGCGCTTCGGGGGCACCGCCTTGTACTACGAGTTCCGCGACCGGATCCGCTCGTTCTACACCCGCCAGTACCGCCTGTCCCCTCAAGCCGAGCAGGCGCCGTTCCTCAACCCCGGGGGCGGTTGGGTCAGTCGGCTGTGCTGCGAGCCGAGAGCCGCTCTGAGCGCCATCCTCGACATGACCGTGCCGCTGACCGCGGAGGGGCTGCTGCAGATTCACTACGGAGCCCGCCCTGTCAGCGCCATCCGGCGCGACGGCCGCATCGACTGCGTGGCCGTCTGCCAGCCCGAGTACGAGAGAGTGCTGGAGATCCACGCTGCGTACTTCCTGGACGCCACGGAGCTGGGCGATCTGCTGCCACTGGCGAGCATTCCGTACCGCACGGGCGCCGAATCGCGCGACGACACGGGCGAGCCGCATGCCCGGCTGGATGGCGCCCATCCCGAGCTGACTCAGCGTTTCACCTACCCATTCGTCGTGGACCTGTGCCCCGGTACGGACTGGACCATCCCCAAGCCAACCAACTACGAACACAACCGCGAGGCCCAACCCTACACCCTCACACTCCGGTACGGCACGCGCGACGCCACCTACAAGGTGTTCGAGGCCGTGCCCGCTCTGCCCGGCCCCTTCTGGACCTATCGACGCATCCTGGCCGCGGAGAACTTCGCTCCGGGGCAGGTGGATGGCGACTTGGCGATGATCAACTGGGCGGGCAACGACTTCGGCGGCGGCAGCATCGTCGACTGCCCCGAAGATCGGCGCACCGACCTCTTGCGCGCAGCCAAGGATCTGTCGCTGGGATTCCTGTACTGGCTGCAGACCGAGGTACCGCGCGACGATGGCCGCGGATACGGCTATCCCGAACTGCGCCTGCGCCCCGACGTCTTGGGCACCGCGGACGGCCTCTCGCAGTTTCCCTACGTCCGCGAGTCGCGCCGCATCCGCGCCATCACCACCGTGCGCGAGCAGGATGTGGCCGCCGCGTACCAAAGCAGCGCGCGGGCCGCGCTGTTCCATGACTCGGTCGGTCTGGGCTGGTACCCGATCGACATCCACGGTCAGCCCGGCGATACGGCCGCCACTGGTCCGACGCGCCCATTCCAGATTCCGCTGGGAGCCCTGCTGCAGGAGCACGAACACGCTGGCAACCTGCTGCCGGCCTGCAAGAACCTCGGCGTCACGCACATCACCAACGGCTGCTATCGCCTGCACCCCGTCGAATGGAACGTCGGCGAGAGCGCAGGACGACTGGCGGCCTATTGCCTCGAGGAGGGCGTCTCGCCCGCCCGAACCCGATCCGACCCGATGCACCTGATCGGGTTTCAGCGTCGTCTGGCTGCGGCTGGCGTGCCGCTCTTCTGGTATCCCGACCTGCCGCGCACCGATCCGGCCAGTGCTGCGGCGCAGTTGCTGGCGGTCACGGGACTGTGGCCGGCAGATTCCGGTACGCTGGATTTCGACCCAGCGGGTCCGCTTTCGGCCGAACAGGTCGCAGCAGTGGCGACCGCCGCCGGAGTGGATCGCGATGCCGTCGCTGGGCGCACGTGCAGCCGGGGCGAGTTGGCCCGCATCATCGCGGCCGAACGCCTGGGCTGGAGAGAGTCGTGACCGAGGGGTCCGCACGACCTGTGCGGCGTCCGAACCAGCGTCCGGGCGCCGGCCGCAGGCCTGCGGGCCGCTTGTCTTGCGCGGCGCAGCCGCTATTTTCTTCGACGCCGCGCGGCAGGCTCGCAATGGCGCCGCGGCGCTGCACCGACGACAGGGAGAAGGGCCGCGGAGCCGCTTTAGCTCAATAGGTAGAGCATCTGATTTGTAATCAGAGGGTTTCGGGTTCGAGTCCCGAAGGCGGCTCCAGGAAAAGCGGAGTTCGGGGAATCCGCCCCCGCGCAAGCATACTGGGTGCGTCCGGAAGCGTCTGTCGCGAGAGTACCCGGTACTGCCACCGACGGCGATCAGCCCGATACGCGCCCACCGCTTCGCCCCACGAAGTATGAGATATCTGGTTCAGGCGCGTACCGGGCAGTGCACCCGGACTGCCCGAGACCACGATCGCGGCGTCAATCCCTGCGGAGTTGTGCGGAGGTACTCCCTGGGGCGGTGAATGCTGGCAGTGAACGCCCCGGCACCCGGGTTGCGGCCCGGCACATCGACCTCCAGAGCGACCGCACGGGAGGTGCGCCTTCCAGTCGTGAAGCCCGCCTCGCAGAAGGCCGACGAACTAGTTCAGCCCGAACCGCAACCCGCCGGCCGGGTCCGCTCACAAGGCGCGCGCACCCGCCGGTGGCCTGGTCTCAGCGCGCTCCCAACTCCCGGGCCACGCTGGCAGCATCGTTGAGGAATATCCCGGGTACGACCATCGCGACCAGCACGCCGATGAGCAGAGCCAGACCCCCGGAGGTGGGCGACACGATGACCGCCAAGAGCGCGGGCACCACTGCGACGCATACGAGCGCGGTCGGCGTCAGCACAGCCGACAGGTCGGACACCGAGCAGTCTTCGCCCTTGGCAGCCGCGATCGCGTTCAGGTCCGTCATCAGCCCCTGGAAAACGCGGAAGACCCAATAGAGGTTGTAGACGGGGACCAACAAGAGTCCGACCGCGCGGCCGGCCGACGATATCGCCGGTTGTCGGCCCAGCGCGAGCGACTCGGAGATGGCGAATCGCCACAACCGATACAGGACCATCAGATAGTATGCCTGCACGACGACCGTGAGCAGGGCGATGACCAGCAGGGCGACATCGAGGACAGTAGGGTTGACCGCCCACCCGGCTCGCGCGTAGTCGATGGTCAGAGTCGCGAGCATCAGCAGGCCGACCGAGAGGAACAGCGAAGCCAGAGGCAGACGCACGTCGCACAGCGCAGACGCGGACTCGCCGCGTGACCGAGAATCGCTCTCCATCAGATTGGCTCCGGACTCGTGCACGAAAGGCCAGATGGAACCTAGGCAGCACGTGTGGCACACCGGCCGATCGGCCACCTAGTCGCCACACCCCGTTTCCACGGACCGAGCAAAGTAGCGCGCGCTCCGCACGGCGACAAGAGGCCGGACGCGATCCGCCCGCCTCGGTGCATGGGTCTGCGGAGACCTCCTCCGATGACGCGGCCGTCCCCCGGATGCGGTCCGCGGTGTCGCGCGGCAGTCGCCGTTCTGGCGCCTTTGCCACGCCAGGAAGATCCCAGGCGCACGAGGGCGTTTCCCAGGCCCACGCCGTGCCGAGCGCAGCAAGAGCCGCACGCGGCAGCGCGAGCCGCGGCTAGGGAACGCCCAACGGAAACGCTGGCGGACGCTGCGCGGGGAACGCTCCTGCAGCGCGGCTGCGGCCTTGTCGGGAGAGCAACAGCGCACCACCACAGACGGCACAGCGACGACACCGGACCGGCATCACCAGCGCAGCCGCACCACGTACTCCAAGGTCGTGCTGCCCGCTGCCGGGACCGCCGCGTCGAAGCGCAGCGTGCTGGCATCGGCGCGCACCACCGGCAGCGTGCTGCGCATCAGCTCCGTATCCGGGGGCACGGACTCCTCCACGACGACCGTCACCGGCGCCGGCTTGTGGTTGCGCAGCTCGATCTGCACCGAGCGTTCGCGCTCCCGGTCCGACAGGCGGCGATCCATGGTGACCGTGCGCTCGGCGCGCAAGTCGAATGCACGCCCGACGTCCAGGGTCAGCTTCTCGCCGACCGGCGTGTGGCCGATGGTGGTCTCGCCCGCGAACAGCAGCTTGCCCGCGCCGCCCTCCTCGTACATCCGGACCCTGCCGCCTGGCAGCGGCACGCCCAGGCCGGATGCCGGGTCGTTCCGCAGCTCGAGTTGGGCCCGCACGCCCAACGGATCGCCGTCCCGGTACAGGTAGCGCGGCGCCACGGCCACCTCGCGCTCCTCCAACATGACCAGGTTCTGCACTTCGCGATCCCGCAGGGTCGCCGGATGCGGCAGAGTGTACAGATGGTACTCGGCGAACGCCTCCTCCTGCAGCACCGCCTTCTCCACCGCCGCGGCCTCGTCCGTCGCCGCCATCAGCGGCACCGCCCGCCGTGCAGGGCCGGCGCCGCTGCGCTGGGGCTCGCCAGCGATGAGGCGCAGATCCGCGTCCACGAAGTCGCGGCCGGTGGCATTGCGCACTTGGACGAATGCGGACCAGCGAGCCGCAGCCTCGTCGTGCCGCACCAGCACGTGCTCCGCGCTCCAGGACAACCCTCCGGTCAGATACGACAGCTCGAGGCGTAGGGGGCCCGGACGTGCCCCTTCCAGCACGACCTCGATGGCCGGATGCAGCGCTAGGCCCTGTGCCGCCGAGGCCAGGCGCACCTCCTCGACCGCCGCGCGGGCCAGCGTCGACAGGGTCCCGTCGTCCAGGCTCACGACCAGCCACTCGCCATCCACGGCGGCCAACACGCCCTCGCTGATGCGCTCACCGCGGGCCACTACGCGCACGCGCTGCCCCCGGGCGCTTTCGAGCAGCGCACTGCCGCTGGCCATGTCCCAGCGCCACGCCAAGCCAAGCAGATGGGCCGACTTGTCGACCTGCACCCGCACCGACGAGAAGTCCAGCGCCTCCGGGAGATCCTCGATCCGCAGGCTGTCGCGTCGGCCGTGCAGCTCGAGAGTGCGGGACTCCTGGACGAACGCGAGATCGTGGGCATAGACCGCGACGGCCGGCCCGCTGGCAGTGGCTGCGGCCAGCGGCTGACAGAGCACGGTCACCAGCGCTGCACATGCGAGAGTCTGCTGTCTCCAGTTCATGCGCCCTCCGTGGATTCGGTGGCGAGCCACAGGCATCGCTGGGCACCGGCGCGAAGACGCAGCCTCGTCGCGGCTCCGGATCTGCCGCTCCGTGCGGCCTGCACCCAGAGCGACCCGTGCTGCGGCGGCGCCATGCTGATCTGTGCCTGGCGCCACGGGCTGCCTAAGGTCGTCAACGCCTGGCCCAAGCCTGCTCGAAATCCGGGCCGGGCGCAAGGCTGGTCGCTCCGCAGCGCCTCGTGGACGCCCAGGAATACGCGTACCCCCATGGCCTGTCCAGAGCCAAAGGACTACCGGCCCGCCGCGCTCTTCGGGGTCTCGGCCAGCAGCGCCAGCAGCTTCCGGTGGCGTGCCTCGTACACGGCTGGGTCCATGCAGACCGAGTCCGGGGCGACGATCACCGCGCTCACGTCCAGCAGCTCCTCGGCCTGCTGGCGCCACCCGACCCCTGCCCCGCCACCCCGGTCGGCGACGGCCTGACGCAGCAGCACCAGCAGGTCGTGGTCCTCGATCCCGTCGCGGGTGGCCTCCACGCGCACGGACGGCAGCACCGGGCCCTGGCGGTCGGGGTTGGGGTAGAACAGGAACCCGTCGCCGCTGGTGCCGCCAAACAGGTCCGGGTTGCGGAATACGTCCTGCTTCTCCCAGTAGTCCACGCACCAATACAGGAAGCCGTCGCAGCCGTACCGGAAGGCCCACCAGCCGACCGCGCGGTGGGTGGCGGCGGCTCGCTCGATGCGCCAGACATCCGGGAATCCGGGCACGTACTTGGTGGTCAAGCAGACGTAGAACCAGCCAGGTTCGCCCAAAGCGCGGCGCCGCTGCTGGAAGTCGGCGTGGTAGTGGTTGATGTGCTGCACCCAGATATAGACCGGCACGTCCAGGGCCACGTTCTGGTAGGCTGGGTCACAGGTCACGAACATCAGCCGCAAGGCGGGCGCGTGCTGGTGCAGGAAGCGGGCCGTGGCCTGGATGAGCCGCACGTTGTGCGGCCCGATGGTGTCGCCCACCGCCGGGTAGTCGGCGCTAATCGTCGGCTCGTCGAAGATGTACAGACCGAACAGATCAGCCCAGCCGCGCTCCGCCAGGTGGCGGTCCAGCAGCGCCAGCCGTGCCGCCCAGTCCGCCCGAGTGCTGGAGTCGGCCTCCGCTGTGACGTCCACCGCCTGGCCGAACCACGGCAAGATGCCGCCCACCGTGAAGAACGTGGCGCCGCGCGCCAGCCAGTCCTCCACGGATCGGTCCAGTTCCTCCCAGCGCGCCCGCCACGCCCCGTCCTCCGTCCGCACGAACACCGAATCCCACGGCAGCCGCGGCGGCGAGGTGAGCCGGTAGTCCAGCATCTGCTCCTCGAAGGCCCGCCGGCGCTGCGCGCTCCAGGCGTCCCCGAAGGCCAGCGGACTGCCTCCCTGGTCCCAGATCAGCGCGTAGCTCTGCAGGCTGCTGCGGCGCGGCAGGTCCACCGGCGCCACGCTCACCCGGAGCGGCAGGGCAGCCGCGGG
>Ga0067045_1003210_pt1 | contig 26414 bp, 7 predicted proteins | sample TerdegcTABiofilm_FD_59184 | JGI IMG/M metagenome (GOLD analysis project Ga0067045, IMG submission 59184) | Combined Assembly of (Gp0054472, Gp0054536) Wastewater bioreactor microbial communities from Singapore -Terephthalate degrading... | reverse complement strand
TCCGCCCACAACGGCCAGCTCAGCGAAACCGTCTTCCCCCGCCGCTCGCCGCAGGCCACCAGCCGGTTCCGGTAAATTGCATAGGCGTCCATAAACCCGTTCGCCGCCGCATAGTCTGCCTGCCCCGCATTCCCCAGACTCCCGCTAGCCGACGAAAACAAAACGAACATGTCCAGTCCCATCTCCCTGCTCGCCTCGTCCAGGTTCACCAGCCCCCTCACCTTGGGCGCCAGCACTTCCTTAAATTCTCCTTCGCTCTTGTGCAGTATGTAGTTGTCTCGGATCACTCCCGCCGCGTGGATTATCCCGTTCAACACTCCGTACGATTCCTCTATCTTCCGAATCAGTCCCTGCGCCGACTCCCAATCGCTGATGTCCGCTTCCAGGTATTCCACCCGCAACCCCAGCTTCTTCAGCCCGTCCAGCTTCGCCTGCCTTGCTCCGTCCAGCGCAGAACGCCCCGCCAGCACCACTGCCGCTCCTTTGGCACGACGCGCTATCTCGCCAGCAAATATCTGCCCCAGTCCACCGCCTCCACCCGTGATCAGGTATACTCCCCCGTCTCTCCACGGCAGCCAATCCCTCAATTGGGCTCCCTTCACTTCTCTCCAGCCAATTGTTTCCCGCCGCCCCCCTGTGTACCTAACTCTGCACTCCGCACCAGTTCGCCCGTTCTCCCGCAGCTTCTCCGCTATCTCTGCCGCCCGGTCCCCAGCCTCGGCCTCGATCAGTTGCCCGATCAGCCTCGGGTTCTCCAGCCGCGCCGTCTTCAGCAACCCGTACAGCCCTCCAAATACCTCCCCCTCTATACCACCGGGTACCACCACCTGCACCAGTACCCTGCCCCCGCTCTTCTCCTTGAACAGCCCTTGTATCTCTCTCAGTAGCCGCACGGCGTATTCTTCGTACCGGTCCCCCAATCCCCCGCGCTCAGACCGCAACACCACACACCGCTCCCCGCCAAGCAGCCCCTCAATCTCTTCTCCCCCGCACCTCGGCTCGCATATTATCGCCACCCGCCGCCTGATATCCTCTCCTCCCACTGCCGCCACCACCGCTTCTTCTCCCCACTGCGGGCTAAACAGCACCACCTTGCCGCTCTTCTCCTCCCCGCGCGCCGTGTACCCCTTTATCCGCACGCAGACCTTCCCGCTTCCCTCGCAAAGGTCTATATCCACTCCCCCCGACCCGTCCTCTCTCAGGTGGACCCACATCTTTTCCCCGCTGCCTGCGTATATCTCCATCTCCCGCACGGCAAACGGCAAACCCCCTCCCTCTTTGTCCCACAGCCCCACTGTGGCCTGAAACGCAGCGTCCAATACCGACGGGTGTATTACATACCCCTCGCCAATCCCCTGCACCGCCTCAGGCAGCCTCACCCCCGCCAGCGCTTCTCCCATGCCCTTGTATATGACTTCCAACCCCCGGTGCCCAGGCCCGTAAGACAGCCCCATCGCTTCTAATCTCTCGTAACACTCTTTGCCGCTCAGTACCCCTCCCCGGCACCGCCCCTGTATACCTTCCAGGTCTATCCTCTCTTCGGCAACCGCTATGCCCACATCCGCTCTGCCGCTGCTGTATGTCTCTTCCCCGCTGCCGTATATCTCGTACCCTATTTCCCCCTCTTGTTCGTAAACCCGAATGTGAACCTCTTTCGGCCCTTCCACCACCAGCGGCCTCAGCCATACCACTCCCTTTAGCCTTATCCCTCTCTCTTCCCCTTTCAAAAACCCCGCCGCTGCTTCCACCGCCGCCCGCGCCATCTCCAGCTGCGCCGCCGCGGACAGTACCCGCTTCCCGTTCACCCGGTGATCCGCCAGATAGTACTCTCCTCCGCTGAACTCCGTGCTGTACCGCTGCTCCTTCAGGTCCGAGGTGTTCCGCTGCACCAGCGGGTGCATCGCTCCCCCTACAACCACGCCCAACTCCCGCTCCGGCACCGGCACCCAGTACCGCTCCCGCGCAAACGGGTACGTCGGCAGGCTCACCCGCCGCGGCCGCCTGTCCCCGTATATCCGCTCCCAGTCAACCTCCAGACCCTTCGCCCACATCTCCAGCAATCGCCCGTATTTGCCTTTCTCGATCCACCTGGCCAGGGCCTCTTTGATATCCTCATCTCTCGCCATCGCATTGATCAATCCCTGGCCCTGCTTCAAATCGCCCTGGAAACAGTTATCGATGCCTTCTTCTCCCCGAGCAAACCTTTCTAATTTATTAACCAGTTCATCAATGCTTTGTACGGCAAAGGCAACCCTGACCTCCATCGCTTCCCGCCCCACCTGCAGGGTGTAGGCCATATCATCAAGATTTATTTCCGGCGGTTGCTCCTTTTCTGCTTCCCCGGCCGACCCGACTTCAGCGCAAAAGCAACCCGCCAGCACGCTTTTGTATCGGCTGAGCAGGCTGGCTACCAGGTCATTTACCGACCGGGACGACAACCACAGGCGGTCTTCAATCTCTGTTCCCCATTTTTCCTGGACCCGCCGGCCAAGCTCTGCCAGATCGTAACAACCGACGTTCAGTTCGGAAAAATCACGATCCGGGTCCAGGTCCGCTTCCCGGACCGAAACAATGTTAGCCAGCGCCTGCATTACGTCTTCGCGGACCATCCCGTCCAGAGCGTCAAGACCGGCCGGTCTGGGAGGCCGGCGTAAAAACAGGAGCAGCCTTTCGGCATAAGCCTTAAGCCTTTCTTCGTTCCTGGCGGAAAGCGGTACGATAACCGGCCTCGTTTTGCGGTCGACGACCCGTTCCCGCTCGCTTAAAGGTATGTACTCTTCCACAATGACATGCGCGTTGCTGCCGTTAGCCCCGAAGGAGCTGATCCCGGCACGGCGCGGGAATGTTTTCTTTTCGCCGTTGGTTTCAATCACCGGCCGCTCCCATCTCCTGAGGCTGCGTTCAACATAAAACGGGGATTCGTGAAATGGGATGTAAGGATTCAGCTTTTTAGCGTGCAGGGAAGGAAACACCTCCCGGTATTTGAACTGCAGCATCACTTTGGTAAACCCCGCTATCCCCGCCGCCGCTTCCAGGTGCCCGATACCCGATTTGCAGGAACCGACCGCGCAAAACTGCCGGTCAAGCGTCCACCGCTCAAAGGCCCGCTGGAGCCCTTGGATTTCGATCGGGTCTCCCAGGGAGGTCCCCGTCCCGTGAGCTTCAAGATAACTTATAGTCCGCGGGTTGACCGACGCTTTCCTCAGAGCGTCCGCAACAACCTCCGACTGGGCTACAGGGTCCGGAACGTTCGCCCCTGACGTTTTCCCGACATGGTTCAAGGATGAACCCTTGACCACCCCATAAATGTGGTAACCCTCTTTTTCCGCCCGTTCAAGAGTCGTCAACAGCACGGCGCCGACCCCTTCGCCCGGGACATACCCGTCCCCTCCCTCGCCGAAGCTGCGGCACCGCCCGTCCGTTGCCAGAAACCCAAACTTCTTCAGTACGATATACTTGTGAGGATGCGTGACCAGGTTCACCCCCCCGGCAATCGCGTAATGGCACTCGCCTTTTCTGAGGCTTTCGCAGGCTAAATGAATGGCGGTCAATGAAGAGGAGCACATCGTATCAACGGCTAGTGACGGCCCATGAAAATTCAGGCAGTATGAAACCCAGTTCGGGATGGTCGACGCTCCTGTGCTAAAGGCTGTAGGCTTGCCGCGCTGCGTGATTTCTGCGCTGAACAGCTCATAATGGTCCCAAAACACCCCGGCAAACACCCCAACGCTTTTGTCGCTGGTTGCCGGGTAATGGTGTTCCTTGCGGTCCGGCCTGAACCCGGCGTCTTCGCACGCCTCCCATGCCGTTTCCAGGAACAACCTGGCCTGGGGATCCATAATTTCAGCCTGGCGCGGCGAAATATTGAAAAACAACGGATCAAAGCAGTCGATCCGGTCCAGGAAGCCTCCGAACCGGCAGAACTGTTCCACCTCGTATGAAAAGCGGTAGCCTTTCCACCTGTCCCTGGGGAACCCGGTTATACAATCTTTTCCCTCTTTAAGGTTCAGATAGAATTGCCGGATCGATTCTGCCTGCGGGTATCTCCCCGCCATCCCGATCACCGCTATGTCTCCCGGAGCGTATTCATGCCTCTCAAACTCGTCCACGCCTCGCCCTCCTCCCAGATGCCAGGCAGATTCCCCAACTGTCAAAGACTGAACAACCGCCGCATTTTCCAAACCCCCGCGGTTTTCTGCAATCAACCCCGCATCGTCCCTCAGCCAGCGGCGGATGCTTTGTTCGTCGCCGTAAAAAATGGCCGCTTGCGTCAACTCTCCATCCAGCAACGCCTCCAGGGCCTGCAACCCCAAAGAAGGCGGCAGCGGTTTCAACCCGTAGCGTTCCGACAGCAGACCGGTCCCCGGCCCGTCGGCCCTCATACCCCCGCCGTCCCACAGCGGCCAGTTGACTACAAGCGTTTTGCCGCAACGTTCCCCTCTTTTAACCTTTTCCTGGCGGAAGGCGGCAAAATGATCCATAAAGGCGTTGGCGCCGGCATAATCAGCCTGACCAACGTTACCCACCACTGCTGAAACTGATGAAAAAACAACAAAGAAATCAAGCTTTTCATCCCTGGTAACACCGTCCAAATTGCACAAGCCGCTCACTTTTGGTTGAAAGACGGCCTTGACTTCCTGCGGCGTCTTGTTGACAATCAGCCGGTCTTCGATGACGCCGGCGCAGTGAATGATGCCGTCGACCCTCCCCCAGCGCTCTTTCACCGCCGCAATTGCCTCGGCGGCATCGGCTGCCCTGCTGATGTCGGCCTCCAGATACATGACCCTGGCACCCTGTTGAACCAGCCGGTCCATTTTTTCTTTGATCGCCTGGTCCAACCGCGAGCGGCCGATCAGTGCCAAATTGACCCTGGCCTTCCCGGCCAGCCATCCGGCCGTCAACAGCCCCAGCCCGCCCATCCCGCCGGTTATCACGTACACGCCGTTTTCTTTGACTGACGGCCGGCCTGTTTCCAGTTCGATTCCGACTTCCTTCCATTGCCTGACATGGCGTTCAAGCGCTTCCCCCCGGTAATGGACCTCCAGCGTCCCTTGGGTCTGGAAGCACGCTTCTGTATGTATAATTTCCAAAACCGTCCGGGGCGGCAGGTCATGCAACCCATCAATGACCACGACCTGCCCTTTAATCCTGGGGTTTTCCAGAAAGGCTGTCCTAAGCAGTCCACCCATGGCCAGTGCCGGTGCAAACTGTTCGCCCGAGACCGATCCGGCCACAACCTGCACCAGGAGTTCCTCCCCTTGTTTGGCGCGCATGCCCTGCAGGCCAAGTTTTATGTTTTCCAAAAGCTGTACAAATCCATCCTCAAACCGTCCCGGGATGTCTGTGCGCTGCGAATTAAGGACAACAACTTTTGTGCCGTTCAACACGTTTTGCAGGTAGCCCTGAATTTTTTCAGGACAATCGTAAAGCGCCACCAGGCTGCTGCCGGCAAACGGCTTCCTCTGCTCAGGGTCTTGCTTCATCCAGACCGGTCTCAAACAAATCATCTTCCCGCCGCTGTTGGCGCTGCCGCTTATTTCCTCCCGGTCAGACCCCGTAAAGGTATCGCCCTGGCTTTCCCCCTGCAAATAACCCGTCAACCGCCGGATCGACGGGTACTCAAACAACAAGGTGGGGTACAACTGCCGGCCTGTCTTTTGTTCGAGCGTTTTTACCAGGCCAAGCAAGTGCGTCGAATCCAGCCCCAGCTCATAAAACCCTGCCGCCTCGTCTATTTCTCCTGGTTGTTTTTCCAGCAGCCTGCCTATTTCCTGTTTTAAATACCAACAAATCCCTGCCTCAAAACCATCCCCCCCTCGGTTCCCGGCCTGTGCCGGCAGCCCGGTGCGCCCATCTTCCAATGGTCTTTTCCCATCATATTTTCCGACAGGACGCCGCCCTGTCCCGACCTCCAGCAGCCTTTCAATCAGGCGGGGTTCCCTGATCCGTTTCAGGGTCAACTGTTCAAACTCCACCAGCTCCTCGCCGTTTTTGTCGAACACCGCAATGTCGTTCGAAATCANGTCCCGGTGTGCCCGCCCCGGACGTTGCCGTAGTTTTTCGCCGTTTGGAATGTACATATATCGTCGGCGGCAATGGCCGATAAATGCAGAACCTATTGATGGTAAAAGGTATATACGGCCGGCCGTCGTGAAACACGTCCGTGGGCCCCCCGCTCAACTGAAACGACAGACCGGCAAAAGTCGATCCGTCCAAGAATGCGGGATGCGCAAAAAACCTGGTCCGGTACCTCTCGGCCATCTCGCTCAGGCGCAATTCAATCAACTCTTCGTTACCGAGCTGATAAACAGTCCCCCTGGTCTTCATAAACCGGTAATGATTGATATCCGCCTTGCGGGCCAAGCCGTACAGCTCATCCATGTCCCATCGCCCCGTCGCGTTGCCGATGAACCGTTGCACATCGATCCTTCGTTCCCGGTCACTGCCCTTTCTCAACCAGAGCAGGCATTCCATGTTCTGCTCGCTTTTGTCTTCCACCGGCAGGCTGTTTTTCACCTTGCGGCTGTTGACAGCCACCTTCCAGCAGGATTCTCCCGGAGTAAAAGTCACCAATAAATGCTGATCAAAGCTTTCCGAAACCACAACCGGCTGATTAAACAAGACTTCCCGCAGCTCAATCTCTTTGGTTCCCAGGTGGGTTTCCGCCAGCCGGTAAACCATGTCCAGCAGCGTTACCCCGGGAAGGGTCCGGACCCCGTGGACCAGGTGATCGCGGACTATGTAATTTCCGTATTTTATTTTTTGAAGAAAGGTTTCTTGTTTAGAAATCACCATGCGATTTCACCCTCCGTTTTTACTTTCGACTGTTCAAACAGTTCCAGGAAATCCCGTTCGTCATCGTCTTCGTTGTCCTGCCCTCTGCCTGCATCAGGCCAGTACCTTTTCCGATTGAACACGATTTTCGGCCCTTTGGGTTCCATTGTGGCTGCCAGCTCAGCCGGAATCCCCTGGTTGCTGATAATGAGGTGGGCGTTGTTCCCTCCTAACCCGAATGCGCTGATCCCTGCCCGCAAGACCCCGTTTGCGCCGGTCCATTCCGTCAAATCCCTGACCAGGTAAAACGGCGACCCGGCGAAATCGAACCGCGGATTAGGCTTGCTGCAGTGCAGGGTCGGAGGCAGCTTGCGGTTGGCGATAGCCAATAAAACCTTGGCCAGGCTTGCTGCTCCGGCAGCGCTAAGCATATGGCCGATATTGCTTTTTACGCTTCCCACCCCGCAAAACTGTTTTTTGTCTGTATGCCTGGCAAACGCCCTTGTCAGTCCCTTCAACTCGATGGGATCGCCGATCGGCGTACCTGTACCGTGTGCTTCTATATAGGTGATGCTCGCGGGGTCAACCTGGGCATCGTCAATCGCCGCGGCGACAACCTCCTGTTGCGCCTCCGGGCTGGGTGTGGTTATGCCCATCGTATGGCCGTCGTTGTTTATTGCCGACCCGTCAATCACCCCGTAGATCTTGTCCCGGTCCGCGATTGCCCCTGACAGGGGTTTCAGGACCAGGGCGGCACAACCTTCGCCGATCCCAATCCCGTCCGCTCCGGCGTCAAATGCCTTGCAGCGCCCTCCCGGCGACAGGATCCTGGCCGCACTAAGCACCAGATAAAACGTCTCGTCAAGCAGTATCTCCACCCCTCCGGCCAGCGCTACCTCCGCTTCCCTGCTCTGGATGCTCCGCACGGCCAGATGGACGGCGGTCAGCGAGCTGGAGCAGGCCGTATCTATTACCATGTTGGGGCCTTTGAAATTGAACACCTGTGCCAAATGCGCAGCGATGAAATTCTGCCCGGTGCCCACAATTCTGTCTTTGTTGAAACCCCGGTACTTGTAGGAAAAATTTGCCGTTCGCGCGCCCACGAAAACTCCGACCTTTTTCCCCCACAGGCTCTGTAGCTCAAAGCCGGCGTCAGCCAGAGCCTCGGCGCAAACCTCCAGCCACTGGCGCTGCAGCGGGTCGATGTGAGGGGCCAACGACTCCGCAATCTTGAAGTAACCGGGGTCAAACTCCTCGATCCCTTCCAAAAACGCTCCCCATTTGCTGATGGTTTTGCCTTCCCGGTAATCACCCGGATGGTAGTGCTTTTTCCAGTCCCATCGCGATTCCGGCACTTCGCGGATGCTGTCCCGACCGGACGCAAGGTTGGCCCAAAACGAAGCGGCATCAACCGCATCAGGGAAATGACAGGCCAAACCCACTACCGCTACTTTTTCTTTCTGGGGGTTCCAGCCGTTCCCCCTGGCCTTGACAATTTCGACTTTTTGTATTGCCGGACAGTCTACCGTCCGGCCGGTTACCAGCTGGTCCGTCCTCGCCACGCCCGAATCTACGGCAGAAAACATTGCCCGCAGCGCAGCCGCATGTTCCCGGGCCAAATATGAAGCCAAATCCTTGATCGTGGGATGTTCCAGCAGTGCTGACGGCTCAATGGCTATACCTCCCATTTCCTTTTCCATCCTGGTTATCACCTGCGCCAGCATGATGGAATCGACCCCGTATTCCTGGAACGGCTTGTCCGCTTCCAGCAGCGCCCTGTCAACCCTCAATTCCCTGGCAAACAGGCCGGCCAGCCACTGTTGCGCCTCGCCGGGCAACCCGCTGGCAGCTGCTTGTCCCTCTCCACTGCTGAAACGCCTGCCAGAAGGGTCATCTTTTTGCTCGCGAACCGGCCGCCGGGACATCAGCTCGTCCGGCTTCCAGGCGTCGGGATTGACCATCGCGGGTAAAACAACGGGCCCGTGGTTGCCACACAAAACCTGGTCCAGAAACATCAGCCCCTCGGCGTCCGTGTGGCTCAACAGCCCGGTCTGCATATACGCCCTGTTTTTGACTTCCCCGCGGCCCGACTCCTGCCAACTTGGCCATTGTATGCTTACGATCGGGCATTCGCGAGCGTGTGCCTGGGCGAAATAATCAAGATAGGCGTTGGCCATGGCGTAATCGCTTAACCCTGCAGCAAGGGAAGGGATGATGGCCGAGACCGAGGAAAACAGTACAAAAAACCGCAAGGGTTCCTCCCGAAAAACCCTGTACAGCGCCTCAAGACCGTCAACCTTTGGAGCCAGCACCTGGCGGAACGCCTGCGGTGTTTTGCGCACAAAGGCGGGATTATCCTGGTCAAGGCTGCCCGCGCAGTGGATTATTCCTCCGACAGGTCCCATAAGCTCTCTTATCTCTTGCCGGCATGCCCTTAGACCTTCTTCGTCCGGCAGCGATACGGCCAGCACCCGGACTTGAACCCCCAGGCTTTCCAATTCCTTGACGGCTTGTATTTTGAGGGCCAGAGAATTATCGTCCAGGAGTGAATCCCATTTCTCCTTGGGCGGGAGCGGGGTTTGCCCCAGCAGCGCCAACTGCCTCACGCCGTGTTTGGTCACAAAATGCCTGGCGCACAGCAGGCCAAGCCCCCGCGTACCGCCTGTGACCAACAGCACCTGGTCTCGGGGAAACTCCAGCGCCTGGCTGGCTCTGTCCCCTGGTTTGTCGGGTGATTCCCGCAGGCAAGCCCGGTAACGTTGTCCCCGCCGGTAGCATATCTCCGTTTCCCCGCTTTCGGCTAAATACTCGGCGGCGATCTGTCTCGCCGCCTCCGCTTCGTCCGAAAGCGGATCCACATCCAGATGGCGTGCCCTCACATGGGCGTATTCGTTCTGCAGAAGGCGGTACAAGCCGGCATGCAATGCCCCGGCCAGGTTTACTGAATCGTTCTGGAAAGATTCCAGCCCCCTGGTGACCCCCAGCGCCGTCAGGCCTTGCCGGGAGCCCTTATCAATAACCTGCTGAAGCCAGAACAGCCAGTCCATAGATCTGTTATTATTTTTGCCGCAGCCGATCAGATCGATCACCCCGTCGTACTCTGTCCAGTTTCCAGCCGGCTGCTTGAGCAACGAGGCGATTTTGCCCTCCTGGACAACAACGCTTTTGGCGAAGTGCCCGGCCAGTTTGGCCGCCAGGTCGCTCGTTTCCTCCGTCGCGACAATCGCCACCGTCCGCTTGCGTTCCCCGGCTGGCTCTGCCGGGCAAGGCTCCCAATGCTTGTATGCGAAGCAGGCCTTTCTTGGTGATGCCAGGCGGGATTCGGCTGTTGTTCCCGCGCTGCGGCTGCGGTTTCGGGTTGAGGGAAACCAGTGCCGTTCTCGGGCAAAAGGATAAGTTGGCAGGCTGATCCGACGGGGTTTGCTGTCTCCATAAACATAAAGCTGCTCCCAGTCAACCGAAGCCCCGCCGGCCCATAGCTCTGCTATTTTACGGTATTCCTTCTGCCGGCTCCACTTCCCAACCAGTTCCCGGCAATCCGTTTCGCTCAACAGGCTTATTATCCTGTCCTCCCGCCCGGCCTGGCCACGCCAGCAGCCTTCTGGTTCCGCCTCTTCCCCGCCAAAAGCCTCCAATTGCCTGAGCAAACCTGGCAAATCCCGCGCCAAAAAGACCACCCGTTCCTTCATGGCTTCGCGGCCCACCTGCAGCGTGAAAGCCAGATCCGCCAGCCTGACCTCTTGCCGGCCGGCCCGACTGCGCAGAAAATCGCGGATGTTTTGGACGTATTCCTTAAGGCGGCCGGCGTTTTTCGCCGAAATCGGCACAAGCACTGGAATCCCCTCGGGTTCAGCCAACTGCTCCATGCCTTCTCCGTCATTCTCAGGCTGGTATCCTTCCAGAACAACATGGGCATTGGCCCCGCCGAAACCGAACGAGCTGACTCCCGCCCGCAGGGGATGAAGGTGTGCGCCTTTGCCGGCATCAATCCCCCAGGGCTGTTTCTCGGCAACGATGTAGAACGGGCTGCCGGAAAGGTCGATCACCGGGTTCAAGCGGCTGAAATGCAGACTGGCCGGAAGCGTCCGGTGCTTGAAAGCAGCGATCACTTTTATCATCCCGGCTATTCCCGCGGCTGATTCGAGATGTCCGATGTTGGTTTTTACTGACCCCAAGCCGCACGACGATTCCTCAAGCTGCACGCCGAACTTCATCTCCAGGTGCTTGAAAGCCGTCTTCAGCCCCAGTATTTCAATCGGGTCTCCCAGCGGCGTTCCAGGCCCGTGGGTTTCAATGTAACTCACCGTATCCGGAGCAATTCCCGCCTGTTCGTAGACCCCTGCGATCAGTTCCGCCTGCGCGGCCGGATTGGTAACTGTCAAAGATCCGGTCCGGCCCCCGTGATTGGTCCCTGTGCCCCTGATCACGGCATAGATATGATCTCTGTCTTCCAGCGCCCTGAACAGCGGCTTAATCAACAACAACGCCCCGCCCTCTCCCCGCACATACCCGTCCGCCCGCTCGTCGAACGCCTTGCTCTTCCCGTCCTTGGACAGCATGCCGCCTTGGCTTAAGGCGATAAAGCGGCGCGGCGACCAGCAAAGGTTTACGCCGCCGGCCAAGGCCAGATCGCATTCCTTGTTAGACAGGGCGACGGCCGCCTGGTGAACGGCGACCAAGGAACTGGCGCAGGCGGCATCAATAGTGATGCTCGGCCCTTTGAAATCGAACCAGTACGATATGCGGTTGGCCAGGATGGCAGGCGAAGTGCCGGTGGGTATATACGCGTCGACTTCTTCGAGGTACTGTTCAAGCATTTCCGTATAGTCCGAATTGCATGTTCCGATAAATACTCCCGTTTTTGTCCCTTTCAGCGAACTGGCCCGGTAACCGGCATCTTCGATCGCTTTCCAGGCCAGTTCCAGGATTATCCGCTGCTGCGGGTCCATAAACGCCGCTTCCCTTGGCGAAATCTGGAAAAAAGAAGCGTCAAAACAGTCCGCCCCCTCAATAAAACCTCCCCACACGCTGTTTGTCTTGTTGGGCTCTTTTTTGGGATCCCCGTAATACTCCTCCTTGGGCCACCGCTCGGGCGGCACCTCCGTCACCAGGCATTCCCCGGCTTCAAGATGTCCCCAAAACTCGTCCAGGGTATTCGATTTCGGGAAACGCAAGCTTAATCCGATCACGGCGAAGCCTTCTTCCCTTGCGGCTCCCGACCCTTTACCCCCTATTTTTTTCTTGCCGGCATCCACGCTCATTCGCACCAGACCCCTTTATTGTATGCCTGTTCTTAACGTTCAGCCTGCACTTTTTGGCTTATGCATTCCACCAGCCCAGAAAAAGTGACAAACACATTGGACAGCATTTCCTCTTCCGAAAACTTGATCCCGAAGTCATTTTCCAGATGCCTGATTAGTTTTAGATAGCCAAAAGAATCGATAACCCCCGCCTTGAAAAGGTCGCTGTCCTCCGCCAGGCCCGATCCGAACCTGGCCTGGAAAGCCTCTTCCATGAACTTTTGAATCCTCTCTTTTACCATGCCCCGTTTCACGTTTTCCTTCACTCCCCGGCAAATCATTACAGTTTCTCGCCCGCAATGGTCAACACTTTTCTTCGCCAATAACTAACGCCGTTTCTTTCCACCAGCCAACGGGAGATGCCGGTATCCTTTAACCCCCGCGAAATCATCTTCCTGATCTCCTCCTTAGCTTCGGCGGTTTGCACAGCATGGCTGACATACTCGTCAAACCTCAGTTCGGACACTGATTCGAACAAACGGGTAACCTTCAGGCCGTTTTGCCGGTACAGCTCAACCGTTTCCTCTTTGGACAACGAACGGTTATGACTCAAGTCTATCTTCCGTTCCAGAGCCTCAAAAAAGGAATCCAGCCTATTATCGCCATAGAGAACGATGTCCTGGATGCCAACTCTTCCCAGTTTTCGGCAGCACCTCGCCATCTCCCTGAACACAGTCTGGCAGTCTTGGAGGTGATGGAAAGCGGACTTGGAAACAACGCATTCGAAACTGCTATCGGCAAAAGGCAGCCGTTCCACGCCGCAGCATAAAAAATTCACGTTGCTCAAACCGTTCCGGGCAGCGGATTCAACAGCAATCTCCACCATTTTTTCGGAAATGTCCACACCCCAGACAGCACGTATCTTTCGCCCGGCGTACACTGAAAACGCGCCTGTGCCGCAGGCGACGTCCAAAAGCCGATCAGATTCTGCAAGGTCAAAGAAATCGTACAGGAACCGATGATTCCGCTCGTCTTGCGTAACAGCCCAGTTGTTGAAATTGACTGCCTGTTTATTGAACTGCTCCCTGGCCAGCAAGCTATCGGCCACCTTGATCACTCCTTTCTTTTAATTTGCCGGAAAATACCGCCTGGTAATTGACTTTCCCTGAGCTGTTCCTGGGCAGGTCATTTATTACGAAGACCTCGACCAAATCCGGAGGTATCTTGTAACAGGCCGCAATTTCTGCCTTGATTTTATCTGCGGCCTCATCCTGCCGGCAGGCAACCATCAGCAGGTCATCCTGCCCGCCGCATACGCAGTTGAATCCGCTGCTTTGCAGGAACCCTTCGATTTCCGCCAGGCCGACCCTTTTGCCCAGAATCTTTAAAAACCTGCTCTTGCGACCGGCGATGTAATAAAAACCGTCGTCGTCAAAATAGGCGATATCTCCCGTTTTCAAGATCCCCCGCATCTCGTCGCCCTTTTCCAGGTCCTGGCGGCTGTAAGCATAGCCCATCATCACATTGGGCCCTTCATAAACCAGTTCGCCTTCCGTATATGGGCGGTCCACGGGGTTCCCGCATTCGTCCACGATGCTCATCTTGCCGCCGGGGATCGCCTTACCGATGCTTCCTGCTTTCTTCAGGTTGTACTGCGGGGGCAGATATGAAATGCGGGCCGTGGCTTCGGTAGCGCCGTACATGACGTAAAAATCGAACCCCTTTTTCCGCGAGAACCTGGCAAACTCAAGCACCATTCCGGCTTCCAGCTTGCCGCCGGCTTGCGTCATATAGCGCAGGGAAGGCAAATCCATACCGAACAGGCCGATCTGTTTGTAAAGTTCATAAGTGTAAGGGACGCCCGCCAGGGAAGTGCCCGCTTCCCGCCGGAAAAAATCCCAAAAATCCTTTTTGACCACCGGTGTACCAGTTAAAAGAATGGTAGCGCCTACCAGCAGGTGGCTGTTGATAATCGACAGACCGTAGGAATAATGAAACGGCAGGTTGGTCACCGGCCTTTCGGTTTCATTGAGATTAAGATATTCCGCTATGGAACGCGCATTGGCAATGATATTGCCGCCAGTCAGCCTTACCGTCTTAGGTGACCCGGTCGATCCGGAAGTCGACAACAGCACGCACAAGTCGGGATTGATTCTAACCCGGCTGCGCCGTGGGAAACGGACCAGCCCGTAGTTGCCCAAGGCATAGACCGTCTCCCGTCCGCCTTTATTAGGCCCCCAAACGAAATCAGGCCGGTAGGCTTCAAGCAAGTGGCCCATCAGCGCCGGGTCGAGGTTGGCCTCAACGAGCATTGCCGCATGTCCGCTCTGCACTGTAGCCAAATACCCCGTAAGGGTCTCAAGGTTGTTCTGGGACTGAATCATAACCAGCTGTTTTTCATCGGTTGCCAAAAAACCCTCCAGCCCGCCGCAAAGGCTTCTCAGCTCTCCATAGCTGTATCGCCCGCCATCCTCAGTAATAACGGCCATATTGTTTTCCGCTGCCGAAAGGTCAAATACAAGCCCCATGCGCTAACCCACCCCCCATCCATTCAATTTGGCGTGGCCACAGATAAAAACGCCAGGATTTCATCGGCAACCGTTTTCCAATTCGAATCCAGCATCATCTCGTGGCCGGTGCCGGGAAGAATAACCGTCCTGGCTTTATATCTTTTGCCGATGGCGGCCGTGGTCATTTCGTCAAACCACCGGTCCTCCATCGAACCAATCACCAGAAACGGCACGCCAGTATTGCCTCCAGGCGAGGCAATCGCCCTCAGCATTTCCTGCCTCGCTTTGTTTGATTCCGGCTGCAGCAGATCCAGAACCGCTTGTTTTGTTTCCCCATCCGGTTCCTCGAAAAAGAAAAGATGCCACGGGAATTGATCCCTGTCCCCTTTATTGAACCGTGCCAGCTTAATCACGCTCCTGAAATCGGTCCACAACATCCGGCGCAACGCCTTCCTCATGCCTTGCGGGGGGATGGAGGCCATGAGGACGGCCGCCGCTACCCTCTCCGGACACAAATGGCACACCTTCTGTACAATCCCCCCGCCCAGCGAATGGCCAATCAATACCGGTTTTGTGCTCAGGCGATCCATCGTTTCCAGCACGTCCTGCAAATAATCCTGCAGACCAAAGGCATGCAGGTCCGCAACCCCCTCGCTTTGTCCATGTCCGCGCAGGCTTAAGGCATAACACGCAAATCCCTTTGACGAAAAATACGGAAGAAAGTTTTCTTTCCAGCACCAAGCGCCTTGATACGCACCGTGCACAAAAAGCAGCGGGGGCCTGGACGTCCTCTCCTGGGGCAGGCACTCTAATACTTCCAGTTTCATTCGTCGCCCTCCCTCTTTCCTTTTCTTCTGTCAATTAACGCAATAAGTTTCCGAAACGGCTTAAACGGCTTTTCTCCTCCTCGACCATCCATCGCCGGACTTTCCGGTTCGCCTTCCCGGGCCACGTTCCAGCAACGGATCCTTTGGAAAGGATAAGTGGGTAAACCAATCAGTCGGACCTGTGAACCTTCATGCAATGATTCCCAGGGAACCTCGCCCCCTTTCACCCAATGAACGGCTATCTTTGACAGGTCCTTATCAGCCAGGACCTCCCCGGATAACTTCTCGCCAGTCCTGCCGCGGGGCAGGCTTCCCTCCTTGCCAGGGCCCCCGCCCGCCCGGCCGGTGAAAACAGGCGGAACAAGCGCCATCCCTTCGTTTTTCTCATGGCGGTCAAGGTATGCCCTCAAACCGGCGGACAGCTGTTTCAAGTCCGCGGCCACAATCGCCAAACGGCATTCCATTTCTTCCCGCCCGATTTGCAGTGTATAGGCCACATCGGCTAGCGAAATCCTCTTCTCTTCTTCCAGAAACGCCAGCATCTGCCGTGCGATTTCCCGCAGGCTTCGCTCGTTTCTGGCCGAAAACACCGCCAACTGGGGCAATGCATCACCCCCTGCCCGCCGGTCTTCTTCCCGGGCGTGAAGGTATTCCTCTACTATCATATGAACATTCGATCCCCCTCCCCCAAACGAACTGATGGTTGCCCGCCTTGGAAATTCTTGCTCCAGGCCTTGGCCCTTTATGACCGGCCGCTTCCATTCCTGCAACTCTTGCTGTAGATAAAACGGGGTGTCCGCGAAGCTTAGGGCAGGGTTTAGAGGTCCGGTTAGAATTGATGGGACCAGTCGGCGATGCTGCAACTGCAAGACGACCTTGGTCAACTGGGAAATCCCGGATGCCGTTTCCGCATGGCCGATGTTTGCCTTGACCGATCCGATGGCGCAAAATTGACGGTCGCTGGTTGTTGCTTGAAATGCCTTGCTCAAAGCGGCGACCTCGATGACGTCTCCCACTGCCGAACCCATGGCGGCAGCCTCCACATAGCTTATAGATCTGGGGTCGATTCCGGCCCGAGCCAAATTTTCCTCAATCAATCTGGCTTGGGCATCAAGGTTGGGGAGGTTGTAAAGGCCGGACTCACCCCCGTTGTTGATCATCGTAGACCTGAGCACGGCCAGAATCTGATCGCCGTCGCGTTCGGCCTGGACCAGCGGTTTCAACAGCACAGCGCCGACGCCTTCCGCCGGTAAAAAACCGTCCCCGTTTGTGAAGCTCCGGCTGCCGGGATTGCTTCCCAGCAGCCGGGCTTTGCTCAGCACCAGGTATTTCACAGGATTCAAGATCAGATTCACTCCACCGGCGACCGCCAGCCGGCATTCTCCTTTCCGCAGCCCTTCACAGGCCAGATGAACCGCAGTGGCAGAAGAAGAGCAAGCGGTATCCACGGACAGGCTGGGGCCCTGAAAATTAAAGAAGTGGGAAACCCTGTTGGCAATGTAGCTGCAGGACGAGGTGGCTAAAAATGGTCCCGGTACGGAGAACAGGCTGGTATTGTGATACTGTTGGTAAACTGCGCCGACATACACCCCGACGCTTCCCCGGTACACCTGCCAAAGCCGTTTTTTCGTATAGCCGGTGCTTTCCATCAGTTCCCAGACCGTTTCCAGGAAAAGCCGTTCCTGGGGGTCGATATTTTCTGCCTCTTTCGGCGACAGATTAAAAAATTCCGGGTCAAACCACTCCACTCCCTCGATGAACCCTCCCCATTTGCAGCAAGTCTTGCCGGCCCTGTTAATGTCCGGATCGAAATACCGGCTGTGGTCCCAACGGTCCAGAGGAATTTCGGTTATGCAATCCTTCCCGGCGCATAAATTCTTCCAGAATTCCCGCACATTTCGGGCCCCCGGGTAACGCCCGGCCAGGCCGATGACCGCAATATCGGCGCCGTCCAAGGTAGCAATTGCCTGACCGGCTTTTCTTCCAGCCCAGGAATGATTCGCCGCTGGCGGTTTGGCAACAATCATGCCGTCGGCCGGCAGCCTTTCATCGCCGCCTGCACGTTTTTCTTCCCCCACTAGACCGGCCAGCGATTGCTGTCGCGACGCCAGCAAATAATCAACCAGGGCATCAATCGTTTGATATTCGAACAACAGGGCGCTGCTCAGACCGTCGAACTTTTCACTAAGTCTGGCGGTAAGCTGCCCGACCAGAATCGAGTCAAGACCGTATTTGATCAATGGCACCGACGTTTCGACCCTTTCAGCCGGGATTCTCAGCAGTTCGCCGATCAGCCTCTGGAAATACGACCGGCTCCGTTCCCGCAGCGTGTCCAGCGCCGCTCCTTCCGCCTGGAGCGGTTTTTCCGCCCGGCCTTTCCGAGCGGCGATAACCTGCTGCCCCAGTTCGTGCGCTTGAGGAACGGGGAAAACAACCTGGCTGAAGCCCTCCCCTTCCAGAACCGACTGCCAGGTCTGCGAAGACAGGGCAGGACTGCCGGGAACACGCAGCGCGGCATCTTCATACAACCACCAACCCTCCAGCAACCCGAAAGTCAAATGTGAAAAGACGCTTCCGCCGCTGATCTCGTTCAGAACCAGAACCCCGCCTTCCTTCAAAACCTCCCTGGTGTTGCGTAAGGTGCGGCGGATGTCAGCAGTAGCATGGAGGACATTGGCGGCTATCACCAGGTCATATCCTTGAACCGCAATACCCTGCTCGGCCGGCGGCAATTCCACGTTGAACACCCGACAGGTCAGAAACGGGTTTTGCGGCACGAATTCCTGTTCGGCATACAGCAAAAAGGCCTTGGAAACATCGGTGTAACAGTACTCCCGGATATGTTCCCGCAACGGACGAAGCTGCTCCAGGACCCTCTTGGTTGTTCCTCCTGTCCCAGCGCCGATTTCCAGGATGGATAACCTCGCCGCCGGGTCCCGGTCCAGCCTTTCATTACAATAGGCTATAACCTCCCGGGCAACCAATCCATTAAAGTAATCCGCCAACGCATTGTTTCGATAGATGCCTTCCACCAGTTCCAGGGAAGACCCCGGAAAGATCACCTCCGTCGCCAGCACTTTCCCGGCAAGTATTTCCGGCAAGGACCGCAAAGTGGCTTCCGCCAGGCAAACCGGGGCTTTCAGGTCGGGATCCTCCAGCCAGACGCCTCTTAGTTGCTCCCATTCCTCCCATACCATGTCCGTTGCGTCCAGGCCGGTTTCAATCAGGCAGTATTTATCCCCATCGGTCCGGAGGTATCCATTCCTGGCCAAAATCGCCAGGCTTTCCTCCAGCCACCGGTCGTACAGCCCGCATATGCCGGCTATTGCTTTTAAGTCAGAGGCTGAAAACCTTTTTTCCTTGAACAGTCCCATGGCCTGCAATTGGTGCCAGAGCAGCCGGCAAAGATCCTTCTCCAGTTCCTTCCATCGTTGGCCCCTGACAACAAGCTCTGCGGGAACCGGTCCTTCCTTGCCGCCGGCCGTTTCCGGATTCCTATAGGAAACCTTAGGCCTGATCAGTCGCCTTGAATTGCCGGCCGGCGCATCAACCCAGTGACGCTCCCTGGCAAAGGGATATGTCGGCAAAGGGATCCTGCCATAGCGTTCGCCGGCAAACAGTTTCATCGTTTCCATCTCATATCCCTGGACATACAACTCCGCAACTACTGACAGGTTTTCCAGGTACTCGCTCCCGCCACCGGCCCGGCACCTGGCAATGCATTGGTTCCCGTATTCCTTCAGGGACTGGTGTTCGCGGCTGTTGTGTTCATCAACCGCCGAATGGTATACCTGCAAGGCCCGCTCTCCCGACAGCCAGCTTCGCAGCTTGCCGGCCAGCTCCGCATGGCTGCGGGCAATGCAGGCCAAACGGTGGTTCAGGTGCCTTCTTCCTACCAGCAGGGTAAAACTCATGTCCCCGCAGTCCGTATTCGGTTCCCGTCCGCAATAGCTCACCAACTGCCTGGCCTGTTCCTTCAATTGCCCGGCTGTCCTGGCCGACAAAACCACCAGGTATCCCGGTTTTTCCGTGTGCCACCTTTCTAAGTTCGTAGCTTCCTCCACCACCAGATGAGCGTTGGTCCCGCTAAGCCCGAAAGAGCTCACAGCGGCTGCGCGGGCTGAGCCATTCGCAGGCTTCCATTCCCTGAGGACCGTATTTACATAAAACGGGCTTTCTTTAAAACTGATCTGGGCGTTTCCGGAGCGAAAATTGATGGAGGGGGGAATCATCTTGTGCTTTAAGGAAAGCAGGACTTTTATAAGTCCGGCGGCACCCGCGGCATAAGTCGTGTGTCCGAGGTTGGACTTGATCGATCCGATGGCGCAATACTCTTTCTTGTCTGTGTATCTCCTGAAAGCGCGGGTCAGCGCCTGGTATTCGATTGGGTCCCCCAGTTTTGTACCCGTGCCGTGCGCTTCAACCATCTGGATGTTTTCGGGATTGATTCTGAACCTGTCGTACACGTAACATTCCAGGCGCTCCTGCGACAAAGCGCTTGGAGCCGTAATCCCGTTGGTTGCACCATCCTGATTAATTCCGGACCCCCGGATTACCCCGCAGATATGATCACCGTCAGCCACCGCGTCAGCAAACCTCTTAAGCACAACCACCCCTGCGCCTTCTCCCAGCACGAAGCCGTCCGCGCGCTCGTCAAAGGTGTAACAACGCCCCGATGGGGAAAGCATTCCCGCCTTATTACCCGGGATGAACAAGCCCGGCGTGCAATTGAGATACACGCCGCCGGCCAGGGCTAAGTCAATTTCTTTGGTCCATAGCCCTTGACAGGCCAGGTGAACGGCTACCAGCGAGCTTGAACAGGCCGTATCCACGGCTACGGCAGGACCGTGAACATCGAGGTAATATGAGACACGGCCCGGGATCACCGCGCTGTCGTTGCCCCACACCGCCTGGGCGGGAGGGTTTTCTCCCAGCAGCAAGTGATAATCGCCCGGACCGCAGCCCGCATAGACCCCGCAGCGATACCCTTTTAGCCCTTCGCCGGCATAACCGGCATCCTCCAGGGCCTTCCAGGACTCTTCCAGGAAGATGCGCTGCCGGGGATCCATATAATCCGCTTCCAGACCCGAGATATTGAAAAAAAGCGGGTCAAACAAGTCTATATCATCCAGAAAGCTGCCGTAATTGCAGTATTTCTCCCCCACCGAAAAATACTCGGCCAGGTTCCAGCGGGTAACCTCTTCCACCAGGTCATGACCGCCGGCCAAATGCTCCCACAACTCGTTCAGCGTCTTGGACTTGGCGAACCGCCCGCTCATTCCGATGACTGCAATTGCTTCTTTGGACAGATCTGCACCTGAAGACGTCCCTTTTTCCGGCAAGCGGTTCTTTTTCCAAACGCTGCCTGCCGGCCTGAATCCGCCGCCCGTTCCCCGGCCGATATCCGCACCCTGTCGGGGTACGCCGGCCAAAACCTCCCTGTTCTCCTCCCAAATATGCCGCGCCAGCTTATCCACATTGCTATAGTCGAAAAATACGGTCGTCCTCAGCCCAAGCCCAAGCTCACGGTTAAGCCGGTGGACAAGATTGACCGCAATAATGGAATCCACACCTAATTCCGAAAAGTTCATTTCGTCTTGAACCTGGCTGCTGGCCATTTTCAACTCCCGGGCCACGCATTCCCTGATGACCGTCTTGATTTTTTCCTCGGCCGCTTGACGGTCCATGACTACACCTCCTCGCCTGCGTTCTGAAAACGGCCTGTCGGTTCCCGCCTTTTCACCAGTTTCTCCGCCAGCCTGTTTAAGGTACCGCACTCGTTTATTTCGCCGGGAGCCACTTCCCGGCCTATGGCCTGTTCGATCAAACGGGCCAACGCGGCCAGCTTGACCTGATCAAAACCGAGCTCCGCAAAACTGGTTTCACCGTCTATTGAGGGTTTTTCCACCGCAAGCAGCCTGGCCACGGCTTCAGTCAAAACAGCCCGTGCGTTTTTCACTTCATCTCCTTGTTCCATTTGCTCAGCGGCGCTGTCATGTTGACTTGCCAGCAGCCAGCCCAAAGGCTGACCTTCACTGGCCAGTGGCCTGGTTACACTTAACGCCACCAGCCGGTTCACGTCCCCGTTCATCAGCATTTCCAGAGCCTCCATGGCCTCCTGCGGTTCAAGAGCACCTACGCCCGCTTGAGCCAACCGCTTTTTAAACGATTCCGGCACTGCGGCGCCGACACCCACATCTCCCCAGTACCCCCAATCCATTGTCTTTACCGCACAATTCCATTCGCAGGAAAGCTGGTGGGCAAAAACATCCATAAATGCGCAACCTGAGGAATAGCCGCTTTTGCCGTGGTCTTTCGTGAACGCGTCCAGGGAAGAGAAGAACAAAACAAAGTCCAGGGATTCCTGATTGAACACCTGGGCCAGACGCACGCTGGCATCGAGCTTAGCCGCCAGCACTGCTCGGAAATGGTCCTCGTCCATAGCCGACAGGCTCCGGTCCAGCAAACCTACTGCGGAATGCACCACCCCGTTGATCCGCGGGTGCTCTTTTTTAATCAATTGATACGCTTGCTGAAGGGCTTCACCGTTAGCCGCATCCGCCGCAATGTACCAGGGAGGGGCTCCCAGTTTGGACAGCCTGTCCAGCTTGGCCTGGATGTTGCTGTCTTTGGTTTTGCGGCCCAACCAGACCAGTTTGGCCTGGTAACGGCTGATCATGTATTCGCTCCAGATTTCTCCGATCCCGCCGGCCCCGCCGATGACCACATACACGCCCCCGGGCTTGTACATCTGTTTTTTAAAGGCGATCTTTCCCGCTGCCGCGAGTTTTTGCCGACGCCACTTGCCGTCCCGCCATACCCAGGCGTTGCCTTCAGGGTCGTATGGAAGCCTGAATATCTCTTCAAACGGCCACTCACAGTCTCCTTCCACATCAACCAGCCTTACTTTCCAGTTTGGGTACTCTTTGGCCAGCGAGCCAAGCAGCCCGTGGAGGCTTGCGTCCACAGGGCTGACCTTCTCCTGCCCATGTACCGGCAAAGTCTGGCTGGTAACAAAGGTCATCTCCAGGTCTTTATCGCCGTATCCCAACCCCAGCAAAGCCTTTATCATCCTGAACACAAGCAGGGCGCCGCTTTTTTGCTCCTCGATCAGGGATTCTTCAGACATTTCCGCCGGGGGGACAGCCCGGGACAGCCACAGGAGATGGGTCAACGGTTCGTGCTGTTTTAAGATTGCGGTAATCCCGTCGACGGTATCTCCTGGCCCAATATCAGCGATTGCAGCCCGGGGACATAGACGGAGCACAGCCTCAGCCTTTGCGAGGTTTCCGCCCATAACCAGGACCTGGTCGTCCCGGGCGGGGGAAGCATGTTGTCCGACCGGCGTTACCGTTTCCCAGACCGGAACAAGGATAACCGTTTCAGGCGTTTGAATTTGCAAATCATCGGAGGCCCTTGACGAAAGACCGTTCAGCCTTACACAAACCCTGCCTTGTTCGTCACAGAGATCAAGGTCGCACCTCCACATTTTCTCTCCTGCTGAACCGTTTTCCGCATTGCGGACCAGCGCCCACATTGACTCGGAACACCCGCTGTAGATTATCATTTCGTCCAGGGCAAAGGGCTTGCCTGGCCTGACCGCTCCGGCCCTTCGCGGATTTTCCAGCTGCTGCAGGGCCAGCGAGGCTTGAACAGCCGAGTCCAACAAGGACGGGTGCAAAACGTAGCCGTCTTTGTCCAGGGAGGATGTTTCAGGCAACACCAGCTTAGCCATCACCTGATCGTTTCCCAGATACAGCCTCTCAATCCCCTGATAACCAGGTCCGTAATCTATTCCGGCCGCCCGGAGGGCCTGATAAAAGCTTTTGCCTTCCAATTGCCGCGTGTTGCAACAAGCCCGCACTGCTTCAAGATCAAACGAGGGAACCTGAGCGGCAGAACCCACCTCAACCAGTCCTTGGCTGTAAACTCTCGGTTCGCCGCCTTCAGTTTCGTCCAGGCGATAAACCCGGTAGGCTATCTGCCCGCTTTCATCGGGCTCGAGACCGACATGCAGCCTTAGCGGTTCATTACCTGCCATAATTGGATGCAACCAGGCCACATTTTTTAAGCGGAGCATGTCCTGGCCGTCTTGCCTTTGTCCAATAGACCGTACAACGGCTTCGCGAACCATCTCCAAAACTGCTGTCCCCGGCATGATCCGCCTGCCCATGACCTTATGATCGGCCAGGAAAAACTCGTTGCCGCTGAACACCGAAGTGAACCGCTGCTCGGCAAAACTGGACGTGTTTTCATGCAGCAGGGGATGAATGGACTGCCTGGCCGTCGCCATCTTCGTTGATCCGGCGGTTGCCGTAGTGCCAACCGGCACCCAGTACCGCTCCCGCGCAAACGGGTACGTCGGCAGGCTCACCCGCCGCGGCTTACGGTTTTCATGCAAGACGCGCCAATCGATCCTTGCGCCTTTCACCCAAAGAGCCAGGGCCTGTTCATATTTGCCTTGCCTGAGCAACTTTTCGCAGGCTGACCGGATGTCTTCGCAGTTGTTGATAAATTCAACCAGTTCGCTGTTTTTTTGGACCCGGCCACGGTATACGTTTTCCAAGCCTTCCTGCCCGCTCAAAAAACCCTTGAGCTTTTCCCGTAGCTCGCCAAGCGACAGCGTTACCATCGCCAGCCTCTCCTCCATCGCCTCCCGCCCCACTTGCAGCGTATAGGCAACATCGGCCAGGTCGCCATCGGCGAACGCCCCCCGTTCGATAGCTGCCAGCAGTTGACTTGCCTGCTCCGTCAACCGCTCCCCGTTTTTGGCCGACAGCACCACCAGGGCCGGCTTCTCCCTCTCCAACGCTGCCGGCACCTGTTTCTGCTCGGGGGCGACATATTCTTCAATGACCACGTGGGCATTGGCACCCCCAAACCCGAAAGAGCTTACGCCTGCCCTGCGAGGAACATCATTGCCCAGCCGGTCTTGTTGCGTTTTCCATTCCGTTGTCTCCCTGACAATGTAAAACGGGCTGCCTTCCAGCCTGATATACGGGTTGACCTCCTCACAGTGGAGGCTCTTCACCAGGGTCTTGTGCTTCATTTGCAGCAGCACTTTGATCAGTCCCGCTATCCCTGCCGCCAGTTCCAGATGCCCGATGTTCGTTTTCACCGACCCCAGCCCGCAATGAGCCACCACAGCCTCCGGATTCCCAAACACCCCGCGGAGTTCCTGAAATGCTGTTATCAGTGCATTCACTTCCATGGGATCCCCCAGTGGCGTTCCTGTCCCGTGCGCTTCAATGTATGTTACTGTACGCGGGTCAATGCCGGCCCGGGTATACGCGGTCACCAGCAGGTCCGCCTGCGCTTTCGGATTGGGCGCCGTCAGAGAATTGGCCCTGCCTCCATGGTTTTCGGCCGTGCCTATGACCACCCCGTAAATGTGGTCCCCGTCCTGTTGGGCGTCTTTTAGCCTTTTCAATAACAGCATTCCCGCCCCTTCCCCGCGCACATAGCCGTTGGCTTTGTTTGAAAACGTCCTGCACCGGCCGTCCTTGCTCAACATCCCGGCCTTGCTGAAGCTGATGTGGGTCTCCGGCACGAGCAGCGTATTGACTCCCCCGGCTAGCGCCATCTCGCATGAACCGTCCTGAATTGCGCTTACCGCCCGGCAAACGGCAACCAGCGAGCTGGAACAGGCTGTTTCGATGGGTTCGCTGGGCCCGTGAATGTTGAGGAAGTAACTCATGCGGTTCGGCCCCACCGATGGCACGAGCCCGGTTGCGGTATATCCTTCAACTGCCAGGTTGGCGCGCGAAATCAAACCGCTGTATCCGGTATTTCCCGTCCCCACAAAGATGCCCGTATTGGTACCGGCTATGCTTTGTGCCGAATACCCGGCATCTTCAATCGCTTTCCAGGCATGGACCATCAACAGCCGCTGCTGCGGATCCATCAGCTCGGCTTCGCGGGGCGAGATCCCGAAAAACAGCGGGTCAAATTCGTCCACCCCTTCAATAAACCCGCCCCAGATGACGTCGGTCTTGTTCGATTCGGTTCGCGGGTCTCCGTAATACTCTCGCCAATCCCAGCGATCGGCCGGTATTTCCGTGATGCAGTCCTTGCCCTCAACCAGGTTGTGCCAAAACTCCTCCAGGTCCCGCGCTTGAGGAAACACGCCGCTCATGCCGATAATCGCCACCGGTTCAAACCCTCTCTTCTGCTCCTTAACCGGTGCAATCGCCTGCGTGGCAAACCGAAAATGAGGTTTTTTCACCGGCGGCCTTCCTTCGGCCAAAACGGCAGGAGCTCTGCTGTGATGCTCATCTCCGAAACGGCTCGTCAACAGTTCTCGATATTGTCCGGCCAGGTGCTCCGCAAGCCTGCGCAGGGTCTGGTGTTCAAAAAATACCACCGGGGTCACGTCGGTCCCCAATTCTTTGTTTATCTTTGTGGCCAAACCGGCAAACGATATCGAATCAAACCCGTATTCCTGCAACCCGGCATCAACATCGACCCTTTCGTCATCAATCTTGAGCAGTTCGCAGGCAAGCCGCTTCAAAACCGCCTGCACCTTTTCCCGCAACCCTCCTTTGTCCGCTGACAACGCCGGACCTTCTTCCCACGCCTCTTTGCTGCCCGCACCGGCCGCTCCCTCCGCCGCCTCCACGGCCCCGGACCCAACCGCCGCGTCCACCCCCANAACCCCTTTCAGCCGCACCGGGTCCCCATGCAATATCAGCACCTGCTCGCCACCGCTGCCCATCGCCCGGTAAAACGCTCTCAACCCTGCCTCTGTCCCCAGCGGCCTCGCCCCCGTCGACTCCGCCAGCATCTCCACCAGCCTGGCGTCAAGCCGCATCCCGCCTTCCGCCCACAACGGCCAGCTCAGCGAAACCGTCTTCCCCCGCCGCTCGCCGCAGGCCACCAGCCGGTTCCGGTAAATTGCATAGGCGTCCATAAACCCGTTCGCCGCCGCATAGTCTGCCTGCCCCGCATTCCCCAGACTCCCGCTAGCCGACGAAAACAAAACGAACATGTCCAGTCCCATCTCCCTGCTCGCCTCGTCCAGGTTCACCAGCCCCCTCACCTTGGGCGCCAGCACTTCCTTAAAT
>Ga0067045_1028876_pt1 | contig 26422 bp, 25 predicted proteins | sample TerdegcTABiofilm_FD_59184 | JGI IMG/M metagenome (GOLD analysis project Ga0067045, IMG submission 59184) | Combined Assembly of (Gp0054472, Gp0054536) Wastewater bioreactor microbial communities from Singapore -Terephthalate degrading... | reverse complement strand
ACGGAAGCAATTGTGGAACATCAGATAAAAGTGGCTTTTGAAGGATTATCTGCGGAAGATGCACTGAAGGTGGTTATTGCCTATGAACCAGTTTGGGCAATAGGCACCGGCAAGGTTGCCACACCTGAGATAGCACAATCCATGCATGCTTTTATTAGAAAAATATTGCAGAAGCTGTATAATGATACCGTGGCACAGACTATCCCGGTGTTGTATGGTGGTTCAGTAAAACCGGATAATATTGCAGGGTTGTATGCAATGCCTGATATTGATGGAGTGCTGGTTGGTGGAGCAAGCCTTAAAGTGCAATCTTTTCTTGACATAATAAATGTAACAGTGTAGATAGGCAAAAACAGTTATATTTGTGAAAATTTAATCAATAGTTAAAGGTGTAATATGAGTATTCTTATCTCTATTGGAACAGTATTGTTTGTAATATTGTCAATACTGCTCATTATCATCATCCTGCTTCAATCAGATAAAAGCGCCGGGATGGGTATTTTAGGTGGATCCAGTAACACAGCCTTTGGTTCTTCAACTGCTGATATTATTACCAAAATTACTACCGTTATGGTTGCTCTTTTTATGGTAGGTTCGTTGGGGCTTTCCGTTGTAGAATCATACAGAGCGCGCAGCCTGGAAAAGGACCTTTTGAGTGAAGAAAAGTCAGGTGGTGTTATTGAGCAAAAGGCTTTAGAAAAACCTCAAGAACAATCCCAGCAGCCAAAATAAATTGCGTATGGATATCCTTTGTAGTATAATGCAATAAATATCTAAAACCAATGGAGGAACCTATGGCAAAAGAAGTGTATGTTGATCAGAGCGAATGTACAGGATGCGAGCTTTGTGTTGATACGTTGCCAGAAGTCTTTGAAATGACGCCTGATGGTGTGAGCAAAGTTAAAAATTCTAAAGGTGCATCAGAGGATAAAATTCAGGAAGTTATAGATAGCTGTCCGGCTGAGTGTATCCACTGGAAAGACTGACAGGTTACATTATATACATTAAATTTTAACCATACCTACAAGGCATATTCATGCAATATGCCTTTCAATGTTTATAGAAGTACGGGTTGGGCAATTATTGAAAGCGTAAAGGAGTAAACGTAACAATGGGAAGAAATTATTTATTCACATCTGAATCTGTTTCGGAAGGGCATCCGGATAAGGTTGCCGATCAGATTTCTGATGCCATTTTAGATGAGCACATAAAGGGCGATCCATACTCACGAGTTGCCTGTGAAACGCTGGTTACCACCAACCGTGTTGTCATTTCAGGGGAGATTACCTCCGCGGTAACTGTTGACTATGAAGGAATAGCACGAAGGGTTATTGCTGAAATTGGCTATACATCGCCAGAAATTGGATTTGATGCAAAAAATTGTATAGTAGAAGTATTTATACATCCACAATCCCCTGATATTTCGCAGGGTGTTACTGAAGGCCAGGGGCTTTTTAAGGAACAGGGTGCTGGCGACCAGGGAATGATGTTTGGGTATGCAGTTGCTGAAACCGATGAATTGATGCCCATGCCCATTTTATATGCTCACCGCCTTGTCAAACGATTGGCTGAAATCCGCAAAAAAGGTGAGGTAAACTTTCTGCGCCCTGATGGCAAGTCGCAGGTCACCGTTGAGTATGAAAACGATAAGCCAAAACGCATAAGTGCAATAGTCATTTCAACACAGCATGATGGTGCAGTCACATTACCCACATTGGAAGAAATGGTCCGTGAGCTTGTTATAAAAAAGGTAATCCCTGCACATCTGTGGGATAGCAATACTAAAATATATGTCAATCCCACTGGGCGCTTTGAAGTAGGTGGGCCTCATGGGGATACAGGCTTAACGGGAAGAAAGATTATTGTCGATAGTTATGGTGGAATGGGAAGACATGGTGGCGGAGCATTCTCAGGCAAGGACCCGTCAAAAGTGGACCGCTCTGCTGCATACATGGGACGCTATATTGCCAAGAATATTGTAGCTGCGGGGCTTGCATACCGATGTGAATTGCAGGTGGCCTACGCTATTGGTGTTGCGGACCCCGTATCGGTGATGGTTGATACATTTGGTACTCATACCATCCCGGAAGAAGAAATTGAAAAAAGAATAAAAAGTGTATTTAACTTAAAACCAAAATCCATTATTCAAACCCTTGATCTGCTTAAACCAAAGTATAAAGCAACGGCAGCATACGGACACTTTGGCCGCAATGAATCTGGGTTTACCTGGGAAGACACTAAGGTGGCAGCCCAGTTACGGTAAAGCAGTATTTAATTTTAAAAATTTGAAGAGTATAAAAAGGGGGTGTCCCAAAAGGCACCCCCTTTGTTATTAATTTTACCCTTATGTCATTGCGAGGAACGAAGTGACGAAGCAATCCCATAGTTGCGAGCGCCGTAGGCGCGTGGCAATCTCATCTTCTGTGGCATTGAGATTGCTTCGCTTCGACAGGCTCAGCACAGGCGCTACGCTCGCAATGACTTTACACCCGCGTTATTCCGAACTCCCGGTTTGTTTTGAGACACCCCTTTTTTTGTGATTAAAATATTTTTAAAAAATTTCAAAAAAACACTTGACAGTATATATAAAGTATATATATATAAAGTATATAGTTAAAATTTAATATTTGTGAAGGATATTTGCATGTCAATAAAATATGCTATTCTTGGTCTACTTCATTATACTGATATGCATGGTTATCGCATAAAAGACCATATAGAAAAGAATTTTGGACACATGTGGACAATCAATTTTGGGCAGATATATACCAGTTTGAAAGATCTGGAAGAAAGCCGATTAATTGAAGTTACGGAAATTGTCCCCTCTGATGATGGTGGGCCTCATAAAAAGTGCTATCGCATAACAGAAGAAGGAAAAAAAGATTTTGCACAGTGGCTGCATTCATCACCTGAAAAGCAGATGCTGCTGCGCGACCCTTTTTTATTGCGTTTTGCTTTTTTTGGATTTGGAGATTCTGACCGCGCTGTGGAGATAATAGATGAACAAATAGCTATGTATGAAGACCAGTTAAAAAGAAGAATGCAAAACCTTTCACGATGGCGCAAACAAAGTGTGTATGTCAGATTAATTGCTGATCTTGGAGTCAAGTTCAATGAAATGTACCTGGAATGGTTAAAACAGGCAAAAGAAGAGATAATAAAAGAAAATGAGGGGATGCTGGTTAAAAAGTCTTAATATAAAATTTCAGTTATCGTAGCATGGGGGAAAGTATGATACGCTATGATGGAATTACGCTGGTTACTGGTGCTGCAGGATTTATGGGAAGCCACCTTGTTGAATATCTGGCTAAACAGGGTGTTAAAGTGCGTGCAACATCACGTCCTCGCAAAGATACTTCATTTTTTGATAATTTAGGCGTTGAGTTTGTTCCTTCAGATTTGACTAAACCAGAAACATTGCCAAAACTTTTTGAAGGTAATGTTGACAGGATTTTTCATCTTGGTGCTATATGCAATTTTTCAACACCCTACGAAGTTCTGTATCATACCAATGTTGAAGGTGTTGACAGGATAACCACACTGGCACTTGACCATAAAGTTAAATGTTATGTTCATGTGGGTTCAACAAGTGTGTATGGTTATTATAAAGGTGTTCCGTTTTCTGAAGACAGTCCGCGTGAACCTCAGGATGCGTATGGCAGAAGCAAGCGAGATGGAGAGAATATAGTCTGGGGAAAAATTAAACGGGGGCTTCCAGCAATCATTACACGACCATGTACAGTATATGGTCCACGCTGCAACGATGGAGCCGGCAAGGTTTTTTCACGACCAACCAAAATTGGTGCAATTCCTGGCAATGGCAGGCAGTTATTGTCAAATGTACGCGCAGAAGATGTAGCAGCTGCAGTGGTGCATCTTTCGCAGCGGGAAGAATCCATAGGGCAGGCATATAATATTTCAGACGATTCACATCCAACAGTTGAAGAAGCACTATGTTTAGCAGCAAAGGTTTTTGAAACAACACCACCACGCATTCACATGCCATTATCCATTATCAAATTAGCTGCAAGAATTGATGGTTATTTTTCCACCAGGAAAGGTAAAATACCCGATCTGGAGTATGATGCTGTTAAATATCTTTATAATGATTATGTTGTGGATAATACAAAATTAAAATCTACCGGGTTCAGGTTCCAATACCCTGATTTTAAAGAATCAATGGAACAAATGGGGGCATGGTATAAATCCCAAAAAATCAAATAAAGGTTAAAAAGGAATAATATAAATCATAAGGGAACTTCTAATAACTGTTTTTTGGATGTTCTTTGTGTGCACATATATAAGGTAAAACCGCTTTCTTTATATGGATATTTAAGGAAGAAAGCAGTTTTTAGAGGGGCCCACAATTATTAAATTGGAGGAACGTATATGAGTGATGTTATAGTAATAACCGGTATTGCTGATGGTATGGGAAGAGAGGTGGCCAAAATGCTTGTCAAAGAAGGCCACTGTGTTGCTGGTTTTGATAAAGATACAGAATTACTCAATTCACTTGGCAAAGAACTGGAATCCATAGATAAAGATAAGGTTTACTTAGAGGATTTTGATATTACCGATAGAAAGCGCATATTAACATTCCGTGATAAGGTTTTAGAAAAATTTAAAAAAGTGGATACGGTTCTTTCCAATGTTGGTATTGGTTTTTTTGGCCCTTTTGAAGAAATTGATTTAGAGAAGGCTCTGAAATGTTTTGAAATCAATGTCATAGGGGCTGCAGCAATCTTTAAAGCATTTATTCCCTATATGCGGGGTAGGAAAAGAGGGAAGTTAATTGCCATGTCGTCTCTGGTAGGAAGAATACCTTTCCCGTTTGAATCAATTTATACTGCAACAAAATTTGCCTTAACAGGGCTTATTGAATCTATACGGTATGAAGTTGAACCTTTTGGCATAAAAGTGGCAATCATTGAACCCGCGCAGGTGTCAACACGATTTGCAGCAAAAATTCATTTGCTATCGCCATTTAATTCACCGTATTTTGACCGGGTAAAACGGTTTATAAATAGAGATAATGAATTAATCAAAACAGCACCCAACCCTGAATTTGCTGCAAAAAAAATTTATAACGTAGTGATGGCAAAAAATCCCAAGCTTTACAATCAGATAGATTTTAAAAGCACATTTTTCCTGTGGCTGAATAATTTTTTGCCTGTAAAGTTACGAGACATTATCCTAATAAACTACATGGATATCAAACCATGATAGTCAGAGTAGTTTTATAGGTGGTCTTTGAGTATCTTGAATGCAACCTTTAAAGTGTATCCTATGATGCACTGGTAAGTGTAAGGGAGGTAATGGTATGGAAACATTACGGAAAATAGTACCTCATTATGATGATTTTGAAAGAGTTAATACCTTGCGATGGAGAATTATTAATGCTCCACAGGAAGTTTGTATTGAACGAGCACGATATTTGACACAATCCATGAAGATGCACTGGGAAAAACCTGCCATAACAAGGATGAGCCTGGCACTGGAAAATATATTGAATAATATCAGTGTAATCATTCGTGATGATGAGTTGATCGTTGGATGCAGAACTTCAAAGTTAAAAGGTGCTCCGCTATTCCCTGAAAACAAGTCGCGATGGATTGAAGGAGATTGTGATAATTTTGATAAGCGCCTTTTACAGAAAGCTTTGATTACACAGAAAGAAAAACAGGAACTATCGGCTAATATACTTCCTTTCTGGCATGGTAAAACAGTTGAAGATATTTTTGAAAGCCGATTACCCCAGGATGTTATGGAGGATATGGATAAGTATATCTTTACCATGATGCTTGAGATAACCTACGGCATTGGCCACTTTACCATGAATTATTCTAAAGTTTTACAACTTGGTCTGAAAGGGATTATTTTACAGCTGGAACAAAAGATACATGAGCTTGATGTGCAGGGCCAAGCTAACGAAAAGTGGCTGCTGTATGATGCAATGATACGTTCATGCAAGGCAGCGATAGTATTTGCCAAACGATATGCCAAGAAAGCACGGGAAATGGCCAGTAAAACAAAAAGGCGAAAGCGTGCAGAGGAGTTACTTGAAATAGCACGTATTTGCGAGAAGGTGCCTGAATATCCTGCTGAAACATTTTATGAAGCTGTCCAATCGCTATATTTTATCCATCTGGTTACTCAGATTGAATCAGGAGGTAATTCGGTTTCAATTGGCAGGATTGACCAGATTTTATATCCATTTTTTGAAAAGGATATAAAATCTGGACGTATCACTCAGGATAAAGCTCGCGAGCTTATTTCACTGTTGTTTATCAAAATGAATGAAATCTGGAATGTTCTAGAGGAGGCTTATATCCCTGGTGGGGAAGGTGCAGAAGGGAAAACCACTCAAAATGTAACCATAGGTGGTGTTGATAGGCACGGTAATGACGCTACCAATGAACTATCGTACATAGTTCTTGATGCATATGCTGATATACGGACAGTACAGCCTAATTTCAGTGTGAGGATTTCAAAGAAGACGCCGAAAGAATTTTTAACTAAAGCTGTTGAATATGCTCGTGATGGTGTGTTAATGCACTTTTTTAATGATGAAACAGTTATTGAGACTCTGATAAAAGCTGGTCATTCTGGTGAAGATGCCCGTGACTATGCCCTTGTTGGCTGTGTTGAACCAAATGCGCAGGGTAAATGTTTTGGTTCAACTTTTGCTGTTCAATTCAGCGGTATCAAATGTTTGGAATTTGCTCTATCCAATGGTGTTGATAATATTTTTGGGTATAAAAGTGGAATTGAAACAGGCAACCCCGCCACATTTAATACGTTTGACGACGTATGGAATGCTTATGATCGTCAGGTGAAACATTTCATGAATCAGATGGCGCGTGGCATGGAGGTACTTGATAAAACTATTGCCGAATACGTACCTTCACCCTTTGCATCGGTGATGATTGATGGTTGTATAGAAAAAGGGAAGGATTTAACATCAGGTGGTGCTATCTACAATTCAACAGGAGTACAGCTTATTGGTTTTGCCAATATTGTTGATAGCCTGTATGGAGTAAAGAAGGCTGTTTATGATCAAAAGTACTGCAGTATAGGTGAACTGGCACAATGGCTTTCTGATGATTGGCAGGATTTTGAGGACAAAAGAGTTTATTTTTTTAGAAAAATACCAAAATTTGGAAATGACAATGATGAAGTTGATGGATTGGGGATTAAGGTTCTGGAACATTTTTGTGATACAGTAAGTAGCCATAAAAATTTCAGAGGAGGTGCATTCTGGCCGGGTGTGTTTGTGGTAGGCTTTCATATAAGCTTTGGTGCATTTACTGGAGCTACACCCGATGGTCGTCATGCAGGAGATGTTTTGGGTAATGGATTAACTCCTACAACTGGAAATGCAATCTCAGGTCCAACTGCCATAATGAACTCCATAACAAAGCTTCCGTTAACAAAAATATATAATGGTGCCAATCTCAATATGCGATTCAATGGCAACAAAATATCAACAGAACATCTATCTTACCTGATTGAAACATATTTTGCAAAAGGTGGAATGCAGGTTCAATTTAATATGGTTGATTCAAAGATTTTACGTGATGCACAAAAGAATCCGGAAAAATACAGGGATTTATTTGTTCGCGTCAGCGGGTATTCGGCTGAATTTGTAGGACTATCGGAGATAGCTCAAGAGGAAATAATCAGTCGCACTGAATTTGAGTATAAACCATAAGAAATACATCTATTGATTTTATTGGAGGAAAGTATGAGCAAAATAATGACCACTCAGGAAGCAATCACTAAATTTGTTAATGATGGTGATTTTCTTTTTATTGGTGGTTACATATGCAGGCCGCCATTTGCTGCTATACATGAAATTATACGCCAGAAGAAAAAAGATTTAACTGTTGTTCGTAGTAATACTGCTGATGATTTTGATATGCTCATAGGAGCAGGTTGTATAAAGCGGTTTATTTGTACATTCATTTCACTGGGCTTATATGGCCTTGCACGATGTTTCAGACGGTCAATAGAAAAAGGTATTCCCCACAAAATTGAGATCGAAGAATATACTAATTTATCATTACCACTGATGCTTATGGCAGGTGCACTGGGCATGCCGTTTGTGCCAGTAAAGGATATGGTGGGTACTGATTTAATGAAGATAAAATCATTTATGGGTGATAACAAATATAAATTTATTGATTCACCGTTTGATGGAAGCCCCGTAATGCTGGTACCTGCACTTAATCCAGATGTTGCAATCATTCATGTTCAGCAGGCAGATGAAGAAGGCAATGCCCAGATGTGGGGTATTGGTGGGGATTGTAAATGGGGTGCTAATGCTGCTAAAAAGGTAATAGTAAGCTGTGAAAGGATTGTAAGCCGTGAGGTTGTTGGGAAAGACCCTTCAAGAACCATTGTTCCCGGGTTTAAAGTTGTTGCAGTTACTGAAGAACCCTTTGGGGCTCATCCGGGTTATACTCCGGGATTCTATGATGTGGATTTTTCATTTGGATACCTTTATCAGCAAGCATCAAATACTGCGGAAGGCTTTCAGGCATTTCTTGATGAATGGGTATTTGGTGTTAATAACAGGACTGAATATATCAATCACTACATACAGAAGTTTGGCTATGAGCAGTTTAAAAAACTCTGGGCCAAATTTGATTACAGTTACCCCGTATCATATGCATATTAAAGGAGGTTTGCCATGTCACAACATCCCAATGATTATATTAAACCGGAATTAATGGCATGCTGTGGTGCGCGTGAAATACAGGATGGGGATATTGTCATAGTAGGTACAGGGTTCCCGACAATGGCAGCAAATATTGCTCGATATACGCACGCTCCTAATGCAAAGCTCATGCAGGAGTCAGGTGTATACGATGCACGACCACTGAGGCCTGCTTTATCGGTAGGTGATCCATGTCTTAATCCAGGTGCTGCTATGATTGGTGGGCTTGTTGATGTGATGGGTATGTTTCTTCAGGGTGGCTGGATAGATGTTGGATTTCTTGCAGGTAGCCAGGTAGATAAATATGGAAATATAAATACAACAGTTATAGGAGATTACAATACACCCAAAAGCCGACTTCCCGGATCAGGTGGAGCAAATCCTATTGGTTCACTTGCTAAAAGAGTTCTTATAATATCGCTTCATGATACGCGCCATATGGCTGAAAAAGTTGATTTTATTACAACTCCAGGATATATCGATGGCCCTGGTGCCCGCGAGAAGTGGGGTTTGCCTGTTAATACTGGTCCTGCTGTTATTATTACCAATAAAGCCGTGTTGCGTTTTGATAAAACGACTAAAGTGGCATATTTGGAGAGCTATCATCCTGATACAAGTGTGGATGAGGTGGTCAAGCTTACTCCCTGGAAACTGCAGGTCAGTGATGACGTACATGAAACAGAACCACCCCGTGCTGAAGAATTGAAAGCACTCCGTGAAATACTGGATCCATTCAGGATGATCAAAATTTATGAAAAGCGTGGATACGTATAAATAATTAAAAATATTTAGATGTATAAAAGGAGGAAAGTATGGAATATACAAAAATACTTTCGGACTTCTGCGCAAAGCTTACATATAATGACATTCCTCAGCAGGTGATCTATAAAGCAAAGCTGTGTCTTCTTGACTATATTGCCAATGTATATGGTTCTTTAGAGATAGAAGCTGTTAAACGTACCATTGATTTTATCATGTCAATTACCGGGAAAAATACATCAACAATTTTAGGAATTAAAAAAAAGACTGATTTACTGAGTGCTGCATTTATCAATGGGACAACAGCTGAAGCTATTGAAGCTCAGGATGGTCTTAGGTTTGGAGGCAATCACCCTGTTTGTGCGGTTATGCCTGCAGCACTGGCTATTGGTGAAAAATATAAAAGAGATGGAAAAAGTGTTCTTACGGCAATCATTGCTGGCTATGAGGTTGCAAACAGGGCTGCAGCTTCAGTACATCCGTTCCATACCCTTTCAGGTTTTTTGCCAACAGGAACTTGTGGTACATTTGGGGCAGCAACGACTGCTGGCAAATTAATGAAGCTTGATGAACAGGGTATGCTTAATGCAATTGGCAATGCCGGATATATTGTGCCTCTTTCAATGGCTGAACATTTAATGGGTGGGTATACCATTAAGATTGTACAGGGAGGGCAGGCTGCTAGCGCAGGAATTATGGCTGCTGGCCTTGCAGCCTATGGTATTACGGGATTTCCAAAAGTTTTTGAGGGGTCAGAGCTTAAAGGTGGTTTTACTCAAATTACCAGCAAAGCAGAACCAAAGCCTGAAAGGCTTATTGATAAGCTGGGTGAACATTTTACGATTATGGATATTTATATTAAACCATATACAGGATGCCGGCATACTCACGGGGCAGTGCAGGGAACATTAGGACTAATACAGGAAAATAATTTTAAGCCTGATGATGTGGATTCTATTCTTGTAGAAACATATGGGATTGCTGAATTGGCTGTGGGAAAACATATTACAAGCAATAGCAGTTTTGTTGCAGCCCAGTTCTCTATTCCTTATACTGTGAGTGCCTGTATATTTGATGGTGATTTAGGGCCAGCTCAGATTGCAGAAAAACGTATAAGTGATAGTACTTTAATTGAATTTTCAAAAAAAGTAACAGTCAAAGCTGCTGACGATCTGAATGCTATGTATCCCGACAAAACTGCAAGCCGTGTTACAATCAAACTAACTAATGGACAAATCATTCAAAAACAGGTTGATATTCCCAAAGGTGACCCCCGTGACCCAATGGATGTGGAAGATATTAAGCAAAAAATTAAACGGTTTGCAAAACGTAGAAAGATAAATGTTGATGCATTGGCTGAAATGGTTATGAATATTGAAAAAATAAAGGATATAAATGAGCTTATTAAAATTATTTAATTACAGATAAATTTTAGCCCGGGGGTATTATACATGGATTTTAGCTATAGTGAAGAACAACAGATGCTGATTAAACTTATTCATGATTTAGGTGAAAGGGAAAAGTTCAAAGATTTGGCAAGGGAAATTGATAAGACGTGCCAGTTTCCTTTTCAATTAATTTCAAAATATGCTGAGCTTGGCCTTTTGGGTATGACACTTTCCCCAGAGTATGGCGGGGGAGGACAGCCCTTGTTGAATGCAATAATTGCAATAGAAGAGCTGGCAAAATATAGCCCTATGATTGCAGCTCCGGTTTTTGAATCAAATGTTGGCCCTATCAAAGCTATTGATATTCTTGGAAGTGAAGGGCAAAAGAAGAAATTAATTCCTGGCGTTTGTAAGGGTGAATACAGTGTGTCAGTATGTATGACTGAGCCAGAAGCAGGATCAGATTTAACTGCTTTAAGGACAAATGCTTCAGAAGATGGCGATAGTTATGTTCTTAATGGCCGAAAAGCATTTATTACAGGTGGTGGTCATGCAACACATTACCTGGTATATACTCGTTTTGATAATATTAAAGGGTATAAAGGTATTGGCAGTTTGATAGTGGAAAAAGGAATGGAAGGATTTAGTTTTGGCAAGCAGGAAGTGTATATGGGTTTACATGGAATGCCTTCGTGTGACTTGTTTTTTGATAATGTCAGAGTGCCAAAAGAAAATGTTGTGTTAAAACCGGGTGAGTTTAACAGGCTTATGGCAACTTTTCATATTGAGCGATGTGGGAATGCTGCCATGTGCTTGGGGATTGCTGGGGGTGCACTGGCTGAAGCAAAAAAATATGCCATGGAACGCGAAGCGTTTGGCAAGCCAATATGTGAGTTTCAGGCAATACAGTTTATGACTGTGGATATGGCAATGAAACTTGATGCAGCCAGGTTACTGGTTTACAGGGCAGCTACCAATGCAGGTGGTGGACTGCCGTCAATTTATGAAGCATCACTTGCAAAAGCGTATGCCAATGAAATGGTTGTGGATGTTACCAATACGGCAATGCAGATCTTTGGTGGTTATGGCTACAGCACAGAATTCCCTGTTGAAAGGATGTATAGGGATGCAAAGGCATGGGGTGTTGCCGGTGGCACAATCCAGATGTTGAAGATTGGAATAGCCAGTATGTTATATGGCCGCCGATTTGATCAGAGGAAATAATTTCTGGTGATTAGTGGTACGCAATAAAAGAATTCTAAATTTTATTATTTATACTTGGAGGAAGCTATGGGAAAGTATTACAAAGACACAGAGGAGTTGTATACAATATATGGGTATTTTCTGGATAATATTTTAAAAGACCCTAAGATTGGTTCAAAGCTTGCAAGAGCAGGTATTGTCATTAAATTTATTTACACTGATCCTGATGCTGAGATAACAATAGATTTAAAAAATCCCCCAAAAAACGAGGGTTATTACGGTACTTTTTATTTGGGCAAATGTGATATTGAAGCTGATGTGTGGTCATCGCAACCTGCTGATCACTCACATCGTTTCTGGCATGGATTGGAAAATCCAATTGCAGGGGTTGCAAAAGGAATTATTAAGCAGGGGGGAAAGGTTACGGCGATGCTGAAACTATTGCCGGTAATTAAACCAACGTTTCAGCAATTTCCCATAGTTCTTAAGGAAATGGGTAGAGAAGATCTGATAGTGACAAAATGAGGCTGTTATGTATGGAAATACTGGAAAGGTTGCATATATCAATTGTACAACACGTGTTGTAGAAGAAGTGTCGTTACAGGAAGATATGTACAAAAAATTTATTGGTGGGAGTGGATTGGCTGCAAAGCTTTTTTGGGATTATGCTGATTTTAATGCGGCACCTTTTTCAGAACGGTCTGTGTTAATTTTTGCAAATGGCCCATTGGCAGGAATGCCATTGTCTGGAACAAGCAGAATGAGTGCCGTTGCACGATCACCTTTAACGGGGGCATTTGCTGAATCTTCATGTGGCGGATATTTCCCTCCGCAATTGAAATATGCTGGATATGATGGAATTATTATAACAGGAAAATGCACATTACCATCTATCATTCATATTGCTCAGGGTTCTTTTAATATTATATCTTCAGAAGAGTTGTGGGGTAAAACAATAGATGAAGCTTATTCCACAATCAAGGAAAGATATGGAGGAAGAAGCAGAACGTTAATAATAGGTCCTGCTGGTGAAAATGGTGTTGCATATGCCTGCATACTCAGTGATGCACATCACGCATTTGGCAGGTGCGGATTAGGTGCTATTATGGGTTCCAAAAATATAAAAGCTATTGTGATTGAACCACATCAAACTGTAATAAAATATTTTGAAGAACAAAAAGTAAAACGTCTTATTAAAGAACTTACTCCACGTATCAAGGAATATATCATATCACAGGTTTTACATGAGTTTGGTTCTGCTGGAAATCTGGAGGGACACATGTATACAGGAGATGTCCCGGTTAAAAACTGGACATCAAATTTTAATGAAGAAATGGCAGAAAAATTAACAGGGAGCACATTAACAGAAAAATATTTAACAAAGACTGGAACATGTGCATATTGTATCATAGCATGTAAAAGGATAGTAAAAGTTGATGAAGGGCCATATAGCATACCTGAAGGTCCGGGACCGGAATATGAAACAGTAGCTGCATTGGGATGTTTACTTGGCTCTGGGGACCTTGCTGCGGTATGTAAAGCAGGAAGATTATGTAGTGAATTTGGCTTGGATACTATATCAACAGGAGCTACAATAGCATGGGCAATGGAAGCATTTGAAAGGGGGGATTTAACTGAAAAAGAAACCGGAGGGATATCACTCCAATGGGGTGATATGCAAACCGTAATAGATACCATTATTCCATCAATAGCCAGAAAGGAAGGTCCTTTAGGGCATTTATTTGCACAAGGTAGCAAGGCAGCTGCAAAAACTATTGGGAAAGATTCAATTAACTATACAGCACAATCAAAAGGTTTAGAAGCACCAATGCATGATCCACGTGGCGGAGGGCATGGGCATGCTTTAGCATATGCAGTCAGCCCACGAGGTGCCTGTCATGTATCCACAGCAATGCATTTTATGGAAACAGGAGCATGCAACTATCCTGAAATTGGGTTTGAATTTGACCTTGAAGCATTAACAGATGAAAAAAAGCCAGAGACAATGATGCTGGCAACAGCTATAGGGTCTATAGAAAACAGTGCGTGTTTTTGTCAGTATGCAGATCGTTCGCTAACATTTGCTGAAATGGTTGGTATACTGAATGCGGTTACAGGGTATAATTATTCATTACAGGATGCACTTGACGCAGGATGGCGTATATATCATTTGAAAAGACTCATCAATCACAGATTTGGTTTGAAGGCAAGTGATGATGCGTTGACTGATAGAATGTTGGAGCCTGCACGTGATGGAGAGCCACAGGGCATCATGATTAATTTTAATGGCATGATACAGCGTTTTTATGAACTTATGAATCTGGATCATGTTGAAGGAATAGCAACCATTGATACGTTACACAAATATGGGCTTGAACAGGAAGCCGCACTAGTATGGAAAAAGGGGAAATAGGAGTTATTGTCGAAGGTGTTGGTATTTTACGTAAAGAACTGTTTAAGCATACAGTGACTTTAGCGTGCGATGCACGAGTTAAAGATTTAGCAAAAAAGATAAAACTAAAAAAAGGCGTTCAGATAGCTTTCTTCAGGAATGGGAAGCGATTGAAAATGAATGGTAAGCTACGTGATGGAGATACCATAAAAGTTATCCCTCTTGTTTTTGGTGGTTAGATAATTATTTTTACAAAATGTTGGTGTACGTTCCCCCATGTTTTTTAAGCAAAGTATTTGACAATCCAATTATTCTGGCATATTAATAATGACATATTTTTTGTAATGCTCACTTTTACTGAATTATACTACACAACATCATCACAGGGGTTTGCCATGAAAAAGATCATTATAATAATAGCCATTGTACTTATAGGTATTATTGCAGTTTACCTTTTCTTACGAACCGGATTGCCTGATTACTCCACAGATATTAATGTACCAGGGTTATCGGCACCAGTAACAATAGAAAGAAACAGCTTTGCCGTACCAACTATCACTGCGCAGAATAAGGAAGATCTTTTCTTTGCATGGGGCTTTGTTAATGCGCAGGACAGATTGTTTCAGATGGAGTTCACCCGGCGAATTGCTCAAGGACGAATTAGCGAGTTTGCAGGATCGGATGCACTGAGCAAGGATTACTTTTTGCGAGGGGTTGGCTTTTATGAAAGGGCAAAAGCCTATGCACAGAAACTATCGCCCTATTATAAAAAATTATACCAGCGCTATGTGGATGGTGTAAACTATTACCTTGATACTCATGGCCCCAATGTGTACATGAAACTTTTAGGGATGAAAAAAGAAAAGTGGGAGATAGCTGATTCTATTTGTGTTGGGATGATGCTGAACTGGAGCTTGGCCTATAATATGAAATATGAGCTTCTGTATCATAAGATATTTCAGAAATTGGGCAGGGAAAAGGGAAGTATGCTTCTTAATTTTACACCACCTGATACTCCAACAGTTGTGGGCGATAGTTCAAAAGAGTGGCTTTTGGATTTGCAATTTGTATCACTGATAAAAGAGATGGGCTGGCTTTTAGGTTGCCGGTCAGCATCCAACAACTGGGCAGTTGCACCGCAACTGACTGCAAATAAGAAAGCAATTTTATGCAGTGATATGCAGGTACATCAGTCAAAGATGCCCAACGATTTTTATCTGATTCATGTTAAGGCAGGCGATTTTGAAGTGGCCGGTGCCCAGGTGGTGGGATTGCCGTTTGTTGCTTCGGGTTACAATAAACACTGTGCATGGGGGCTTACCAATCAGGGTGCCGATATGGTGGATTTGTTTAAAGAAACTATTGATTGGAAAAATGAACAGTATAAATATAAAGGGAAGTGGTATGCTCTGGGAAAGAAAAAGGAAGTGTTTGCGATAAAAGGGAGCAAACCTATTGAAAAAATTATATACTATGCTGGTAGAAAGCCTGTGTTAACTGAAGTATTCAAGGATTTAGGGTTTGAGGTGAGCCTGGACTGGACAGGGTTTGATGAAATAGATTTCCAGGGATTTTTTATGATGAATGCAGCAAAAAACTTTGATGAATTTATGGAGGGTGCAAAACATATACGGATATCTCCACAGAATGTTGTGTATGCTGATGATCAGGGTAATATTGCTTTCAGGATTATTGGTTCTCTCCCGTTGCGTAAAAAAGGAACGGGCAATATCATACAGGATGGCGAAAAAGTAATATGTAACTGGGAAGGTAATATCCCGGATGATAAATATCCCATGATTAAAAATCCTCAGCGCGGGTATATTGCAACCGCCAACAATCTCAATGTTAAGGACTATCCGTATGACCTGAATGCAACCTATGCGCCGGGATACAGGTATGAAAATATTGCACGCATGTTACGAGGAAAAAAAGAACTGGATGCTGAGTATATGAAAACCATGCAGACAGATACTCACACCGTATTGGCAGGAAAAATAAAAAACATAGTGAAGAAGTATGTAGGCCGTGAAAAACTGGAAGAATACATGAAGCGGGCATACGATATGTTCATGCAATGGGATGGTAACAGCAGCAAGGATTCCGTTGCAGCATCTATCTACAATACATTTTATGTACGTTTTGCCTACCAGACACTGGCAGATGAACTTGGTGATGAAGTGGCTTCTGAATATGTTAGTGAGCGTTATATCAGTATGGAACGCTTTTTTGGAATGGTAAAGACTGGCAGTGTTTTCTTTGATGATACCAGTACTCAACAAAAGGAAACAATTGGTGATATTGCCACCAGGGCATTTACGGAAACATGCATTTTGCTTGAAGATATTTATGGCACAAAAAAGATTGAAAAGTGGCAGTGGGGGCAGATTCATAAAATTAAATTTGACCATGTGCTGGGGAAATCATCACTGTTCAGGCCACTGGTCAATTACGGGCCGTTTCCGTTTGAAGGCGATGGTGAAACAAACTGTCGTGCAAAATTCCTGGAAGTAGCACCACCATTTATTGCGGATTTAGCATCTGCACCGCGTATCATTGTAATGTTTAATCCTCATCCTTCAGGGTACATGATGCTCATTACCGGTGAAAATGAACACTTCATGAGTAAGCACAATACGGACATGGTGGATGCATGGCTGGCTCATGAATATTTCAGTATGCAAGGGGAAAAAGCTACCTATTCAATGAAACTGGTACCGGCAAAATTTTAATATACAAGGGGGGTATAATGAAAATCCTGGTAACTGGCACAACTGGTTTTATAGGCTCAGTTCTGGTACATAAACTACTGTCACAGGGGTATTCAGTACGTGCACTGGTATTGCCGGGTGAAGAATGTAAAAACCTTTCACAAGCAGGAGTAGAAATTGCATACGGTGATTTGACCAATACAGAAAGTATTGCTGGTATATGCAATGGTATTCATACGGTGTACCATTGTGCAGCACGGGTAACTGATTGGGGCACAAAACAACAGTTTTATAAAGCTATCTATCAAGCTACAGGAAATTTACTGGAGGAATCAAAAGGCAAAATACAGCGGTTTGTATATCTATCGTCTATAGCTGCATTAGGCCTGGGAAAACATTTAAAAGGAAAAAAAGAAACTGACCCACCACAAAAATCAGGTATTCCTTATAACGATGCAAAGGCTGATACTGAAATTTTGGTAAAACAATATCATGAGCGCTATGGGTTTTCATGTACCATAATACGCCCTGCTAATGTTATTGGAGCCAGAAGTGTATGGGTTAGGGATATTGTTGCACGGCTACAATCTGTGACGGGCGTTCCTTTAATTGATGGTGGAAGATACAGCGCCAGCCTTGTATATGTGGAAAATCTTGTGGATGGAATTATACGTGCAGGGACTATGGAGATAGCAAAAGGGAAAACATACCATTTCAGAGATAACTGGGATGTAACCTGGAAACAATATATTACTGATCTGGGAAAATATATAGGCAAAAGCCCGCGTGGAAGTATACCTTTTAGTGTTGCATGGTATTCAGCAGTTGTACTTGAAAGCCTGTGCAATCCTTTGCATATTCGCTCGCCGTTAACTCGATTGGCAGTAGCGGTGATGGGCAGGGACAATGATGTTGATACTACACTGACGCAAGCTGAATTGGGGTGGAGAACAATGGTGGCGTATGATGAAGCTATGCTGAATAGTGTTAGAGCCCCTTTGTCATATTTCCTTAAATTGTATTGACTTAAAACCGCATCATAGAAATAATCAACCTTCATCACAAGTATATAAAACTATATTTCTATGTATAAACACAATGGGGTTGTATGGGGTATCACATAACTACAAAAAAATTATATCTATCAATAGCTCTTTTCTTTTTTCTGATGCAACCAGTTTTTGCCCAGGATAGTAATGCTCAAAGCACTGATGCCCAGAACTATCGCAACATGAATATAGATATGCAGGTGGTATATGGGCAATACAACGATATGCTGTCAACGGTTAACCTTTCACAGGAGCAGGAAGGCTTTGTATATCTCCTGCGGACATATTTAAAAAAATCCAATGACTATGGATACAAAGATGACATCTATAAAAACACAAGCTATTACCAAAACCGCATTGGATTTACCGGCAATGTCACTGCCTCAGAAACCTGGAAATCAATTTTTGATATAAGCGTGCATAATGATTCATACGGAATGGCTGAAAATCCCGTGTATAGCCGTGAAGAAAAAGATAACGTTATCCTTGACTGGAAAAATATAGTAAAGTACAGCCCCTCGTTTGAAATGTATTATGGCATAGGTGGTGCACAGTATTACCACAGGTTGATTGGAACAACAACGCAAGGTGAAACAAGCCGCGTGTATCAGGGACACGGCCAAATTGGGGGTGAATATATATGGTCGGCATCCAACCGCTTTAAGTATTCATCAACGGTGTATGGCTATAAATATGAAGATTATGAAAATGATTTTTTTTGTAACAATGAGATAGTTGATGACTTTAATATAACAAAGGATGTGGGGGTAACTATTGGCCTCAATGCAGATTTTAACAGGGATGACCACTGGTTGCTGGGGCCAATTATTGGAGCAAGTTATAAAGGTTTCAGTAATTCTAGCTTCATATTACAGTACAGTTACTTCATGCAGCCGTTCAAGCCTGAAGAATTATACTTGCAGCAAAAGTTCATTGCTCCAATATACAATCTTGAACCGGCTCATGTTCACAAAGTTCATGCAAAGATTGATTATAAAATGAATAGCTTAATAACAATGCAGGTGGTATCGCAAACCCAACACAGTAACAACTTTTATAATTATGTAACTGTTCCAGGCGATGTGTTAACCGCTACGGGTATTGAGTCATGGGTTTTTACCAATAGCGTAATGCTGGTGCTGAATATTGTTCCCAAAGTGCTTAATGTTGATGCGCAGTATACCTATGCATATTATCATGCTGATGAACATATAACCTACAGACCACAGCATTTAGTAGCTATGGCAATAACCTATAATGGAACAAAGTGGAAAATCAATCTTTCTCATGATATTGCAAGTTCAGTCTATACTTCGCCCGTTGATGATACCAAACTCAAATCGCGGGTGGTTGGGTATTTAGATTTACAGCGAAAAATGCTTGAAGGCTTTTTTGCATATTTTAGAGTGGAAAATTTATATAACAATCGCTATTATCTTAGGGAAAATTATCCGGAATCTGGTATCAAGGGATTGTTTGGCATACGGATATTATTATAGGCGATAGTTCATAGTATATAATCACAGGATAAAACACTATGCACAGTGGTACATTAATTGGCGTATTTGATGCCGTGCCAACATGGGTAATGCTTTTACCAATTTTGCTCTGTTCGGTGATAGCTGTTGCAGCTATCGTTGAAAGGATAATTTTTTACCGGAGAATTAATGCCGATTATGCACTGCTGGTTAGCAGTGTACAAAAAGAATGCAGCGCAAACAATATCCAGCAGGCATTGTTGTTGTGTAAAAGGGTGCCAGGTCCCATAAGCGAGCTCATCCACAATGCCATAACCTTTGCCAACACAAAGAAAGAAAGGGAAGGGCTTATTGCCGAACAGGTGTATGCTGCACAAAAAGCTATTGAAAAGCATATAGGCATTATAGCAACTATTGCTACCATAGCGCCAATGTTTGGGCTTTTGGGAACTGTGACCGGTATGATGAAATCATTCAGTGCGTTATCAAAGGTGGGCAGTGTAGCACAGGATTTGCTGGCGTATGGCATTGCTGAGGCGCTTATAACAACAGCATTAGGTTTGCTTGTAGCAATACCGTCATGGATTTTCTATAATTATTTGGTAAGCCGTGTGGAAAGGTTTAATAAAGATCTTGAATACGTAGCAAATACACTGCTGGATTTCCCATTATGTTCAATAGAACAAAAACAGTAATATCGGTATTGCAATAACAAAAAAGGCATGCATTAAAGCGCATATGGATCAAGGGTTAAAAACTACAATAAAAGTAAAAAGTAAATTAGGGTATAGATCCTTAATTGATATTACGTCGCTTGTTGACATGACATTTTTACTGGTAGCTTTTTTTATGGTGACATCAAGTTTTGGGTCACTATCGTCTATTACAGTACACCTGCCCAAGGCAGTTCAGTCGGGGCAGATGCAGCATGCCAATATGGTAATCAGTATAAATCAAAAAAATGAGGTTTTTGTTAATGATGTAAAATACCCTTTGGGTGATTTGTTGCAGGAATTCAGGAAAAGAAAGGAATTAGTTAAAGACAAAGTGGTTATTATCCGCGGTGACAGGGATGCAAATTATGAAACAATCATTACTGTTATGGATCTTCTCAATCAGGCAGGCATCCCACGATTTACACTGGCAACAGTTAAACCTAAATGAAAACTGCAAATAAAATATAGCAAACAATACCGTGAATGGTAAATGCTGTGGTTAAAATAGAATAAAGGAATTGGACAGGATGAAGAAAGCAGGGATTTTTGTTTCAGTAATTGTTATACTGGCACTATTTAACGGTGGTTTTGGACAACCCTCAAAATATGAAGGAAAGATAGTTAAAAAGATAGAGTTTACAGGGCTTTTTGATGTTGATGAAGAAGACCTGTTAGATGTTATGACCACTGAAGTTGGCTATCCCCTGAGAGCAGTGGAAATACGTGAGGATATAAAGAAAATCTTTAAAACCGGAAAGTTTGAAAATATTATTGTTGAAACACAAGAATATGAAGATGGTGTTGCTGTTCGTTTTGTATGCACAGAACGTCCTACCGTGAATAAAATTATATTCAAAGGAGTTGAGGAAGTAAGCGAAACAACCCTGAAAGAGGAGTTGCCAATTAAAGAAGGAGATGTATACCGCAAAGACAAGGTTGAAATGGCACTTACCAAAATCCGCAATAAATATGAAACAGAAGGCCTTTTCAATGCAATTGTGAAGTACAAAGTTGAAGAGGAAAAAGATGAAAAGAATGCGGTCAATGTTATATTTATTGTGGATGAAGGAGAAGATATCAAAGTACAGAAAATAGCTATAGTAGGCAATACAATTGTTCCTTTAAGCACATTAAAAGGTTTATTGCAAACTGAAGAGGAAGGCCTCTTTGCTGATGCAAAATTCAATAAGGCCACCTATGAGGACGATAAAGCAAAAATACTGGCATACTACCGTGAATTGGGATATTTAGATGCTGACATTGTTGAAGATACTGTGGAATACCGGTGGTTAGATCTAGAAACACAGGAAAAGCGTGGCATATACATTACAATAAAATTGCGTGAAGGCGAGCGTTATTATTTTGATGGGTATGAAGTATCAGGTAACGAGGTATTTTCCACTCAAGAAATTACATCGCAATTTGAACAAACCAAAATAGGCGATCCATTCAATGATACCCTGTATCAAAAAGATAGGCAGATGATAAGTTTTACCTATGCAACAAAAGGGTATATCTTTGCGCGTATAATTCCGGAACGCAAAATAACTGAAAAAGAAGTGGATGTTGATGGAAAAAAAGAAAAACGAAAATTTGTCTTTACCCATTTCCATATTAAAGAAGGCTCGCAGGCATATATAGAAAATATCATTATCAAAGGAAATCAAAAAACCAAGGATAAAGTTATCCGCCGTGAATTGGTTGTCTATGAAGGTGAGCTTTTCAACTCGTACAAGATGCAGCTTTCGCGTGAGCGTGTATACAATTTGGGATTCTTCAAAGAAGTTAACTTTGATGTACGGCCGGGATCAAAAGAAGGGTACATGAACCTCATTGTAGATGTTGTGGAACAACCGTCAGGTACTATTTCGCTTGGTGGTGGCTGGGGTTCAATGACGGGTTTTTCCATCTTTGCTGATGTTGCTGAAAATAACTTTATGGGCAATGGTCAGCGTATCTCACTTCGCTTTGAATATGGTCCACTGCGAAATTCTATTACGCTTGGTTTCAATGAGCCATGGCTTTTTGATAAGCCCATTGGTCTTAATCTGTCTGTTTTCTATATGCTATCAACTATTGAACAAAGCTCAATTTTCACCAGTTCAAATCAAAAAGCATCGCATCAAACGCAGCAGTATGGTTATTCAATAGGGTTGAATTACAGGTTTTGGTATTACTATGGCATTGGCTCTGTGTGGTATCATGCCATGAAGGAAGTAATTAATGCATCCGGTAATAGCACCGATACTGTTTTTCTGGAACAGGCTCAAGGGTTACAGGAAAAGCGTAAGCTAACCCTGTATGCATACCGTGACTCAAAAGACAACTATCTCAATCCAACACGTGGCTGGCGAGCTGAGTTTTCTGCGTCCTTTACTGGTGGCTATATAATTCGCGGTGATGATCACTGGGTGCAGTATTCCCCTGATCTGTACTGGTATTTTTCACCATTTCATTTGCCTTTCCTGAAAACACATCCGTGCGTCATTGAGCTGCGTTTTAACGGTACATTTATAACTCCGCCATGGTTTAAAAATAAGATGTACAATATACAGGATCCTGATAAAAATCCATGGCTTGAATCTGAAGACCGGCTTTACATTGGTGGTCCTGAAACATTGCGCGGATGGGAAATCCTGGATTTTGACTTTCCCGATTCCTGGCGCTATGGTTTATTCCACCGAATCTTGTATGGTGCTGAATTTAGAATACCCATCCATCCAACATTTTTATGGTTTGTATTCTTCTTTGATGCAGGTTCGGTGTGGACCGATAGTTTCTGGGAAAAGAGCCTTGAGCAATCAACCAGGGACATCATCAATGAAGACAAAGCCAATGGCTTGCTCTATGATATAAGAGATATAAATAAGATTGACTATATGTCCTATTTTAAATATTCATATGGATTTGGGTTTAAGATTCAGATACCCATGATGCCACTACGATTCTGGTTTGGACGAAAATTAGCATGGGTTGGCAGAGATGATGGCTATTTTAAACCATTGAGTGGTTTCCAGTTCCAGTTTGGTATTGGGGATATGCGATTTTGATAATGAAACGTTTAGTTTTATTTATACTGTGTTTACTAATTGTATCATGCAATACAGTTGACAGAGATGACAGCCTTGCAATAAGGTATGTTCAGTTGCCCATATTGTATAATTACATGATTCAGACATCGCCGGATGCTCTTATTTTGCAAAAGCGATATAATGAGTTAAAGATGCAGCTTGACACCCCATCAGTAAGTGATACTGAAAGAAAAGAGCTTACAGTAAAGCTTCAATCTATTGGAGACGAGATGGATAAGCAGAAAAAAATTTTTTTAATGGATATTCAGCAGGCTATAGCAACTGTAGCAAAACGTAATGGGTACACCATAGTCCTTGGTGGTGGGGACACTGTTGTGTATGCAAAAGACGGGTATGATATTACCAGTGAAGTACTCAAAGAGCTTGCTGCATTGCGCTTACAAAAATCACCAGCAGTACGGTAGTGTAATCCTGGTGGAGATGTAAAGACTTTAAATTTTATAAAATGTGTGAGTAATTATGAAGATGAAGGTAAAATCAACAATTAGGTTCATGATATTGTTTCTGGCCCTTGTGGTGTGTGTCATACTGGTAAATACCATTAATGCACAGCAAACGGTGTATAAGATTGGACAAAAAGGCCCGGCAGGCGGATGGATTTTCTATGATAAGGGGAATTATGATGGGGGCTGGAGATATCTTGAAGCAGCACCACAAGATCAGGGAATGGCAAGATGGGGTTGCTCTGAAAAATCAATACCCGGAGCAAAGGGCACAGCCATTGGGACTGGAAAAACAAATACAGATGCAATAATTAATAGCTGTGAAGAACCAGATATAGCTGCTAAGATTGCAGTCAACTACCGAGGTGGTGGAAAAAGTGACTGGTTTTTGCCATCGATAGACGAACTATTTCTTATGTATAAAATTTTACATAAAGCCCGTATAGGTGGTTTCAACATTTCCCATGTATACTGGAGTTCATCTGAAGCTATGTTTGCCAATACAGCATGGATACAGCTATTCGATAAAGATGTACGGGACTATAGCGATAAGCAATATGCTAAAAAAGTGAGGGCAATAAGAGCTTTTTAATCTTAAAAAAAGTTACCATAGCATCTTGACTTTTATAGTAGATTAAATACTCTATATCTAATTACATTTTTCAAAGGATCATTTTGTTATGCAAATAAGGAATGTAATAGTATATATATTATTAGTTACCCTTCTATCATGCAATGGTCATGGGTATTATCAAAAAAAAGGGCAAGAGATTTTAAAAAAATATAAGGGCAATTATGTGCTGGTTGTCAGCAAAAAGAATTTCATGTTATTTGTTGTAAACCGGGATGGTATTGTTGCAAAATACCGCATTGGCTATGGATTAAATCCTGATAAAAATCCAAAGTTGTATGCAAACGATAATCGTACACCTGAAGGGCTCTATCATATTACAGAAATTTTAAGCATGGATGCTCCAAAAAAATCAAGTGCCTATAAAAAACTTTTAGAAATGAATAAAGTGTATTTCAGGGCAAAGGATGGCCACTATAAGTTTGGCCATCCGGATGTTGATTTAGGCGATAACGCTTACGGACCACGATTTTATGCCATATCATATCCAAATAAGCATGATATAATGCGGTATGAAGAAGCTAAAAAGAATGGTGTGTTGCCACAAATTAAAGGCAAAGTGCCATCCATTGGTAGTGGAATTGCCATTCATGGCAATAATGATCCTGATTCAATTGGACAGCTGGCGTCAAGTGGTTGCATACGCATGTATAATGATGATATAATTGAACTAGAACAGTTTATTCAGGTTGGTACACCGGTATTAATACTTCCAGATTAAAAATATTGCATAAATTGTGTTGACATTTGCAATTCATTGCATAATGGTTGCAGTGGTTTTATCTATATATATCATTTACTAAAATAATAAAGAGCGAGGTAACAGAAGTGTTCCCATTTGAGATAGCATACGCAGCTAATGGACAGCAGGCATCAAGCCCATGGGTCAGTATTATACCACTGGTTTTAATGATATTGATTTTCTATCTTCTTTTGATACGGCCAACACAAAAGAAGGAAAAAGACCGCATGAAGATGATAGATCAGCTTAAAAAAGGCGATAAGGTCCTCACATCTAGCGGAATGATTGGCGTGGTGGTTAATATTAAGCCTGAAGAAAATATTATTACCCTAAAACTTGCAGAAGGCGTAAAAGTGGACTTTGTTAAAAGTGCAATTCAGCAAAAGCTATCGTAATCTGGTATTGATAAACAATAGTAGTAACAGGAATACTATATGAAAGAGTGCCGTAATATTTTTGTGATAGTGTGTGTTGCGTGTATGGTGGTGCTGTGTGCTCCGGTGATCCCTATGTATGCGCAGGAAACGCCGCCCACTGCTGTTTTGCAACCAGAAACTAAACCGGGCAATGAAACCCCTGTACAGGAACTATCGCCCCAGATTCAACAGGAAACACCCAAAACCGAAGCGGTTAATGAACCACAGGTAGTGAAAAAAGCTGAATCAGTTGATGCTGTAAAGAAAGAAGAAAAAAAGCCTGCTGTTACAGCAACTGAGGCAACACAAAAAACTGATGCTCCAAAAGGTTTAAAAGTGGACAGTAAGTCGCTACTCAGTATTACTGACGGTGCTTTCAGATATTCCCGTATTCCTGGCATTACCATTAAAGAAAATAATGAACAGATAATTGCACACATAGAGGAAGAAAAACAGAATATAAATAATAACGAAAAGGGTTTATTTGGTCTAAGCAAACAGGCATCTGACCGTATGGCAAAAATTATTTTAGTAGTGATTATTGTTTTTGTTTTTATCCTCTACAGGATGAGGACCAGAAGTACTTCAGGTAGCGTTTTGCGCAGATTTCCAAAATAATACATAATAATACATGAGGTGTACATGACACGGGGATTATTGTATAAAGCTATTTTTATAATCTG
>Ga0067045_1028875_pt1 | contig 26433 bp, 20 predicted proteins | sample TerdegcTABiofilm_FD_59184 | JGI IMG/M metagenome (GOLD analysis project Ga0067045, IMG submission 59184) | Combined Assembly of (Gp0054472, Gp0054536) Wastewater bioreactor microbial communities from Singapore -Terephthalate degrading... | reverse complement strand
GATGCTGAGGATTTCGTCAGGCTTCTGCGCCTGGAAGATTCGGGAGTTCTGGCGCAAGGAAAGCCGCCACAGGGCCGGTTGTACCAGCAGCTGGTAGCGGGTGCGGCGAAAGCCGTTGTCCCCTTGAGCAAAATCACTCACTACCCCGCACACCCGCCGTTGCAGTTCGCCGTTGTACCACACCAAGAGCTCGCACGGTTGGTCCAGCACGGCGCCGAAATCCACGTCGGGTTGGGCACTCGCCAACTCGAGGTGCAGGCGAAATGGCTGGTTCAGCCCCTCTTCCAGGGCAAACTCTGCCACCACGAAGGTGCTCTCGGGCAGGGCCCCCACCTTGACGGTAAATTGTAATCCTGTGCTGTCTGCCATCAGTGACTCCTTATCCTGCCTGTCCGCTGCCAGAACCAATGACAACGCCGCCGCAGCCGATGGCGGTGCCGGTCACGGCGATGGGCTTGCCATTGACCAGCACTGAGCCGACGCCCCCCGAGATGCTGCGCGGATGGGGGGGATTGTTGGGTTTGTCGTGGGGGGCCAGCGGATCCCCCTGCCGGGCCACCGGCTTGCCATCGAGGAACACATCGGGGCTGGCGGCAATCACCGGGGAGGGGTGAAATCCCTCGTGGTCGGTGCCTATGTCACCGAGCAATACAATGGAAGGGCACATCTGGATTCTCCGTGTGGGCAAGGGCGCGCCACGGATGACGGCCCTGCCATGGCTCCTGCCCACCCGGGTGGGCAGGAGGCGTAAATGCACATTGGGGTGGCTGTCCAGCAGCCTCCATGCCAACGCAAATGACGCGAAAATATTGTTTTATATCAGTCAATTACAACCAACTACTCCGACCATGACGCAGCGCACTGCAATGGATGGCACAAGAGTGCGCGAAAACATGGCAAAACTTTGCCCACATAGAGAATTTCTCTATTCTTTGCGCAATATCTTGCTCGGGGCAGCATGATCACCCACCAATATTGCCTTGCTGCAACTGATAGAGGCGGATATTGAGCGCCTTCAGATCGTTCTCCAGCCCCTTCAGATCCGCCGCCGTGATGGGTTCTCGGGCAGCCCTTCTCGCCTCCAGTTCATCGAGGCGCAGGCTGAACGGAATGTTCTGCATCAGGTTCTTCTGCACCTCGTAGAGCTGGGACTTGAGATAGGAGATGGTCACCGTCTTGCGCTGGCGCTCCAGCTCCAGCAGTTGATCCAGCAGGGCATCCACCCCGGCGCGGGCATCCAGATAGGTCGGCACGCCGAGAGCGTCGCTCGGCTGGCCGGCCAGCGCGCTCTGCCACTGCTTGTCGAGCGACTTGACCGCCAGCGAATCGGGGTAAAGCATCTGCAGCGAGGCACGCAGTCCCTCGCCATAGCGATACCAATAGAGCGGCGAGGTCTGCTCCAGCCGGGCAAGCTGGCTCTGATAACGGGCCACCAGATCGCTCTCCATCCCTTGCAGGGCCTGTTCCCCCAACACGATGCGCGCCTGACGGATATCGTCATAGCTAAGCGCCCTGGGCAACTCGGCGGCCGGCTGCTGCAAGCGCTGGGCGACCACCAGCTTCTCCTGCTGCTGCTGCTGCCAGCCGAGCCAGCCCATCACCGGCAGGGCGCAGCTGAGCAGGCCGCAGCCAAACCAGAACCAGGCAGGACGCTGTTTGCGATGCTGCTCAATCTTGAGCACTGTCGGTTTGACCTGCCCCTTCTCCCGGCCCACCAGTATGCTGCCCTGGGGCAGGTGCGGGGTCGCCGCCCCGGCAGAGGCGCCGTGGTCGCTCTCCATATCCGACTTGAAGAAGACCATGGGCGGGATCTGCAGATCCTCCTTGAGGCCGGGCTCATCGGAGACGATGACGATCTCGGTCTCGTCAAAGAGGTGGGTATAGCCCTCGATGAAGTGCACCAGGTTCTCGACCCGGGGAATGCGGCTCAAGCCCGCGTTGTGCAGCTTCTCGCTGATGAGCTGCAACGCCCGCTCGCAGCGGTAGACCAGCCGCTTGTCCTCGTGGCTGATCTGGTACTGGCGAATGACGTCGCTGATGCGGGCGATAAACCAGTCCAGCATCTCGATGCGGGCCCGCTCCTGATGGACCGGCGGCCAGAAGCTATCCCACTGGGTCACGATGAGGTTGGCGAGAAACTCGCACCCCTCGGTAAAACCGCTCAGGCCCTGCAGCCGTGAGCGCGCCAAGGTGAAATAGATGGCAGTCTGCAGATCCACCCCGTGCTTTTCGAAGATCTGGCTCGCGAGCTGATGGATCTTGAGCCAGTCCACCTCGGGACGGGAGGCGTGGCTGAGCTTGTTGATCTCCGCTCGCAGCGCCTCGTATTCAGGCAACATTCTGGGGTCGCGCCCCACTTTCAGCGCCTGTTGACCTTGTTGATTCTGTGACATATCGGCTTCCAAAATGCGGGGGGGCACTCTGTCCCCCCGACTCGATCAATAGAGGGATTCAGGCAATCTGAACTGGCTGAACAGGCCGCCGGTGAAGGGGTTCTGCGCGCTGTCGGTATAGACGCGATAGGTCATGGACCCCTGATCCACCGGGAAGCGCACATCGAAGGTGGCCTCGTTGACCTGGGTCAGCTCCCCCTTGTCCATCAGGCGGAACATGGCCCAGGGGCCGACGAAGCCTTCGCTGCGCGGCGAGCGCTCGCGGGCAGCCGGCACCAGGGTGATCTTGCTCTCGGCCCCGTCGCGCATGGTGTTGGGCCACACCAGCGGGATCTTGGTGCGCCGACCGTGGGCGTACTCCAGCAACTGGCCATCCAGGTTCAGCACGCTACGCCGCTTGTTGGCGGTGAGCTCTATGGGCTCGAGGGCGAACTGCACCTCCAGGTTGCCCTGCTGGCTGAAGAAGATCTGGCGGATGCGGGCGGCTCTATCCAGCTGTTTCACCAGCTCGGCCTGGATGGGTGAGCTCAGCTCCCCCTCCATCAGACCGCTCTCCACCATGGGCTTGAGATTGACCTGGTAGAAGCTGTCCAGGGTACCGCCCGGCGCGAAGAAGCGCTCCATCTCGGAGAGGGGCACATCCTTAGCGGAGCCGGGCTCGAAGGGATAGCGCCCCGCCAGCTGGCTGTTGAACGGGGCCAGCACCTTGTCCTGCCACTCCTGATTGAGGGAGGACATGGCGAGATCGATGACCAGCCGAGAGCTCTGATCGGAGATCTGCCTCACCCAGCGATCCAGCGGGGCCGGCAGGCCACGGGCATACTGCTGCAAGGCAAACACGGGGTCGGCGTACTTGTTGGTCAGGCGCAGCTGCACCGCCTTCAAGGCCGACTGGCCCGGCTCGGTGGCGTTGACGATGAGTTCCAGATAGTGCTGCAACTCCACCAGCTTCTGGTTCACCTCCGAGATGAGCGGGCCCTGCTCACCCCGGCCAGCCAACGCCGCGTTGGTGGCCATGAAGGGGCGACCGATGCGGGCCGTGATGGCCTGGGCCGGATCCCCTTCCACGTCGGAGATCTTGCGAATGCGGGTGTTGTCATCGAGGGCCGCCAGCACCCGCTGGAACGGCTGATCGTTGCCTGTGATGGCGGAGAGCACGTCCAGTGCCTGCTCCGGACTCTCCAGGGTTTGCACGTCCAGATTGGTCAGCAGTTTTTGCCACTGGTTGACGTAGTCGGTGACGTAACGCTCATTGACCTGACGGGTGATCTCCTTGCGATCCGCCTCGCTCAGCTGAGTCAGCTTGCGCTGGCCCAGCACCCAGGCATCCATGGCGGTGAGATCGATCAGCGTCTTGTCCTGCTTCTGGAAGAAGTCGCTGAAACCGGGCCAGGTCAGCAGACGGGGCACCTGGCCGGCGCTGTCGCTGCGCAGGGCAAAGACGGTGTCGAAGGTGGGCCCCACCTCGTCGCGCACGTAGAGATCCGGCGGCAGCACGTCATTCGCCTTCACCACCAGGTTCTGGTAGACCCGCTGATACATGGGCAGCTTGCCAAGCTCGCGCTGGGCGCCATAGATGGGCTCCTTGAACGGCACGAAGGCAGTGATGGCCCCCTGATCACGGGCCGCACGGGCGCCGTGCCAGTCGGTGTGATCGAGGGCGTAATCCAGATGCCCCATCAGCTGCTCCTGCACAGCCCCCTGCCCCGGGAAGGCCTGCTGCCAGCGGCTCGCCATGTATTGTGCCACCAGCTCCTTGTTGCGACCCGACGCATCGTCCAGCATCCGCATCACCCGCAGTATGGCGAGTTTCTCCTCGCTGCCCGCGGGCGCCTGCTCGAGATCCGCCAGCAGCTCCTGCATCTGAGCCGGCAGGAAGCGCAGGCTCAGCAGTTGCAGATAGGAGCCCTCCACATAGGGACCGATCTCGTCCCCTTGATAGAGGCCAAGGTCGGCCACCAGCGGGGTACGATCGCGGTAGTTGCCAAAGGAGAGGGTCGCCTCGCGAATGAGATTGAGGCGCGGCAGCTGGCTCACCCCGAAGGCGTGGGCGTCCGCCACCTCGTTGGTCTCCATGAAGGCCTGGGCCTTGGTCAGCACGTTGCGACCCGCCTCCTCGTTGACCCGGTAGAAGTGGTGCCAGCCACCGATGAGAAGCGCCGAGAACAGCGACAGGCAGCTCAGGCCGATGGCCATGCGGCGGCGGCGATAGAGGGTGTGCAGCCGGTTCTCCCCGGCCAGATGGGCCTCGGGGAAGATGATGGTGGAAAAGAGCTTGCGCACGAAATAGGTGTTGGACTCCCCGCGCAGGGCGGAGTGAATGGGCTCCGGCAGGTTGTAGCGGCGGGAGGCCGCCTGGGCGAACGCATCGAACGGCACCCCCTGCTGATAGACGGAGCTGATGTAGACACCGCGCACCAGCAGCGGCTTGCTCTCTTCTATGGCCAGGGTCTCGTCGAGCAGGCTGGTGACATAATCCTTCAGCCCCGCCAGCTGGCGCACGAAGGAAAAGAGCGCGCTGCGCTGGGCGGCATCGAGGCGGGTCAGCATCAACTCCGGCAGATTCTGGTTGAGGTTGTCCACCCACTGATCCCAGAACAGGGCCAGATCCTGCTGCCAGGATTGACCGTCACCGGGTTGGAAGGTCACCCCCAGCACGGCCTCGCGGGCCTCCTTGTCAAGCTGCTCATACACCACGTCGAAGCCGCGCAGCAGGTCGAGCTTGGTGAAGGTGACATAGAGCGGCAACCGGGTGTTCATGGTGGCTGACACCTCCTGCAGGCGCGCGCGCATCAGCTGGGCGTAGGCCTTGCGTTCGGCCACGCTGGCGTGGGAGAGCCAAGCCAGATCCACTGTCAGTACCAGGCCGTTGAGGGGCTGACGACGACGATGTTCGGACAGCCAGGTCAGCAGGTGCAGCCAGAGCCGCTCGTGCTTGCGCGCCAGGGGCTCCAGCTCGGGTTCGGACTGGGACAAGAGCTCGCCGGCGGGATCCAGCATCACCGCCTGCTCCCCCAGCCAGCAGTCCACCAGCTGATCCTGCGCCACGTCGCGCAGCTCGGTGTCGAGCCTGGGATTGAGCTTGTTGGCCGGGTTGGCACGGTGAATAAGGCTGCTCTTGCCGCTGCCGGGCAGCCCCAGCACCAGATACCAGGGCATGGCGTAGAGCGCCCCTCTGCCCAGATGGGTATTCAATGCCTGCAGCCAGCGTTCGAGGAACAGCGCCTGCCTGTCGAGCAGCCCCTTGACCGGATCCTGCTCCAGCACCACCTCGTGCTGGCGCTCGGCCTTGAGCTGCTGCATCTTGCGCCACATCCGCCAGGAGAGCACCCCCAGCAGCAGCCAGAGCCAGAGCAGGGTGAACACCACCCGCCCCCACAGCGGCGCCAACGGCTTGGCGTCACGGATCTCGAGGCGAGGGCCCAGCCACCACGCCAGGATCAGGGCAAGCGCCCAGAGCACCACTCCGAGCAGAGGCCAGGAGGGTTTCAATTTCGGCAGCTGTTGCCTTGACCAGGTAAATATGGTTTTGAACATAAAATGTGATCCAACTCCGACTCAATGACTCATTTCGGCACTTATTTCGACAACGGGGTCGCCTGGCTCTCCAGGCGGCTGACCAGCCCGGGCTCCCAGTGCGACAGCCCAAGGCGACTCGCCTCTTGCCACAAGTGTTGATAGTGCTGACGCGCAAGCGCCTCCATGCCTTCCTGTGCCAACAGTTCCGCCTGCACCAGCTGGGCGTGAAAGCGATCTCTTGGCTCCTTCATCTGCGCCATACGTTCATCGAGCAGGGCCAGGGCCGCAGCCACCCCCTGCTCCCCATGGCGCTGGGCTATCTCTTCGGCCAGGCAGGACTCCCCCTCGCCTCCCCCCCTGACGGGTTGCAGCCAGCGGCCACATTCGGGGGAGAGGAAGGGGCTGCCGTCACTGAAGGCGAGGTCCCGCAAGGCCGGCAGACGCTGCAAGAAACCATCGAGCTCCTCTGCGATGGCCTTGGCCACGGCGGCAAATCCCAGCTTCTGGGCCACCTCGGCCGAGAGACGATGCCCCTCGAACCAGTAGGGGGCCAGGGTCAGGCTCTGCTCGATGCGCTGCCAGAGCCCCTGATCGGGGCTGTTCATGGCGGCGCGATATTCATCCACCATGTCCACCGACATGGGGGCCAGCTGGGTTTTGTTGTCCCGGGCCACCATGGGCGGAGTCGTGATGCCGGCCCAGATGGCGTGACGGCGCAGGCGATAGCCCACCGCCGCCTCCGGCTGGCGCTCGATGAGCAGATCCGCCACCTTGAGCTGGGTCTGGCGCCAGGCCCTGTCATTGGAGCTGTCGATCTCGACGCCGGATCCCTTGGTGCTGCCACTGAGCACCATGGATCCCGCCATGCCGGTAGCGGCCGCCGCCACGACGGCGCTGCTCCCGGGTAACACACCGGCATCCGCCTGGGCCTGGGCCACCTGCTGACGCTGGGCCCGCTTCAGCCCCATCAGCAGGGGATCGAGCAACTCGCCCTTGTCCGGACACAGGGCCAGCCAGACCCGCTCAAGCTGCTCGGCCTGGGCCAGCAGCTGGGCCAGCTCGGCCGCCGAGGCGCTGTCACTCACCCGTTGCAGCGCCCCCTCGAAGCGCTTGACGACTTGCACCATCAGCCGCTGTTTCTGGCTCGCATTGCCGGGCCAGGCCAGCAGCCAATAAGCCTGGAGCCAGGCTTCCAGCAGACTGAGCGCGGCCCCCATGGGGGTCGCCTTGGCCGGATGCTGCAAACAGCGCAGCAACTGGGCCAGCACCCGCATGTCCTTGGTGCGGCTCTCCAGCAACCCCAGACAGGCTTCTGCCACCGCATTGAGATCCACCTGGCAATGGGCCAGGGATCCCAGTTTGACCAACTCTGTCTCCACATAATCCCAGCGCGGCTCATCGGCCAGCACGGCGCCACGAATCTGCTCATCCGGCAAGGGGGTGAGCAGCCGGGCACACCAGGGGTGTTGATAGCTCATGGCGCCCCCTACCAGCGACACTGCTGGCGCAGGGGAAGCAGCGCCTCTTTCAGGCCGCTCAGATCGACCCGCAGCAAGGCGCCGTTGGCCGCCTTGACCTGCAGCTCGCGATGGCCAATCCAGCGCTTGAGCTCCTCGATAGCGGGCAGGCCGCGGCCATACTCCAGCAGCATTCCCTTGTCCCGGATAAACCAGCCCTGGGCGCTGTTGCCGGGGGAGCCGTCGAGCGCTATCTGCACCTGCTCGCCGACCCAGGGCGCATCGAGCCGCAGGCGGATATGGGTGATGCTGTCGACGCAGCCTATGGCCAGGGTCGCCCCCCGCAAGGCGGGACGGGTGAGCGTCTCGCTGCCGCGCCCCTCGTCGCTTTGCAGCAGGAAGGGTGGGCTGTCAGGGGTACGGCCCTGCTCCTGATCCCGGATGGCTTGCCAGGCGGCAGACATAGCACCCGCGCCGGACTCTGTGTCGGGGCCACTGCCAAGGGCGTCATAGCAGGCGAGCCGCACCAGGGGAGAGGGTTCGCGGCGGCACTGTTGCCAGCCGTGCATATCCAGCTGCGGCGCCGTGCTGCCGGCGGCCAGCAGCAATAAGCCGAGGACGCTCATCAATTCACCTCCAGTTTCTGGCACTTGTGATCCAGGGTGCGCTTGGGGATGTTGAGGCTCTCGGCCACCAGCATGCGGTTGCCCTGGAAGTGGCGCAGGCGCGCCTCGATGACGGAGGCTTCGTACTGCTGCATGGCCCGGCGCAGATCCCGGATATGGTTGTAGTCGTCCATCGAGGCAGGCAGCTCAACGCAGACCCGCTCCCGCAGCTCAGGTGGCAGCGCCTCCAGCACCACCTCTTCCCCGTGGCGGGTGTGGGCACAGGCCACCTCCAAGAGGTTGCGCAGCTCGCGGACGTTGCCGGGGAAGTCATAACTTTGCAGTTGCTTCAAGAACTTGCGCTGCAACCCCGCCAGGGTTTTGCCATCCTGGGCGGCAAACTGGGCCATGAAGTGCTGGCACAAGAGCGGCACGTCGTCCATGTGCTCCCGCAAGGGAGCAATCAACAGCAGGCACTGGCAGAGCCTGTGGTAGAGGTCGGCCCGAAACTGCCCTTCCTCCACATGACGGCTGAGGGGCTGATGGGTGGCGGCGATGAGGCGAAAATCGGAGTGGTACTCCTGCTCGGCCCCAAGGGGCCGGTAGCTGCGGGTTTCCAGCACCCGCAGCAGCTTGGCCTGCATGGCGGCGGGCATGTCCCCCACCTCGTCCAGGAAGAGGGTGCCGCCATTGGCCTGGGCCACCAGCCCCGCCTTGTTGGCCAGCGCCCCGGAGAAGGCCCCCTTCTGGTAACCGAACAGCTCGCTCTCGATGAGGTTCTCCGGAATGGCGGCGCAGTTGATGGCGACGAACGGCTTGGCCGCCCGATCCGAGCACTGGTGCACCAGGCGGGCCACCACCTCCTTGCCGCTGCCGGTCTCCCCCTGAATGAGCACGGTCAGCTTGTGCTGACCCGCCAGGCTTATCTGCTCGCGCAGCCCGCGGATCACAGCCGACTGGCCGACCAGCTGATCGCCGAGCAGCTTCTCATGCTGGCGCAACCGCTCTCCCTCCCCCTTCATCTGGCGCAGGGAGTCCCGAAGCACGCTCTGATCCCGGCGGCTGCGCCCCAGATCCCGAATGAGGGTGAGCTGGTTGCAAAAGACCTGGGACAGCTGTGCCAGCTCGGGGCTCTCCGCCCACCCCTGCAACACAGCCCCCTCATCCATCATGGCCAGCACGGCGAACGGCTTGCCGTTGCCGTCCAGAAGCGGCAAGGCATGCAGGCCGCAGTGCTGACCGAGATTGCCCAGCAGGGCGCGAAATCCGGCGTGCTCTATACGGGCGCCGCCATGGAGGGAGTCCCAGGTGCGGGACTGGGCCTTGTGCAGCACATAGGCGAGCGGGTGGGAAAAGTCGTCCACCGCCAAGGCCAGGGCAACGGCCTGTCCCTTGACCCAGCCGCTGCATTCGAGCTGGCGTCCGCTCACATCCAGCATGCCAAGCAGTATCCCCTTGGGCTGGAAGCTGGCATTGAGGGTCGAGCTCCACCAGTGGCACAGGTGCTGTTCGTCTCGCTGCTGGGTCAAGGCGAGGGCAAAGGCGAGGGCTTGTTCCATGTTCAGCCCTCCACCTCGGCCACGAACTGGTGATCGGCCACCGAGAAGCGGACGCACTTGATGGGCTCACCGGCCGAGAGGCGCTGCAGCAGTTGCAGGGAAACCGGCGGCAGCAGGGCACCGTCGATGACGGATTCCAGCATGCGGGCCCCGTTCTCGCTGCGATTGGCGCGGCGCAATATCTCCTCGGCCACCTCGTCTTCCAGCACCACCTCGGCGCCGAAGCGATCCTTGAGCAGCTTGACCAGCCGGTTGAGTTTGCCACCGACGATCTGCACCAGGGTATCGTGGCCAAGCGGCAGGTAGGGGATCACCTCCATCCGTGCCAGCAGGGCCGGCTTGAAGAAGGCGGCCAGCTCGGGGTAGAGGGCATCCAGCAGATCGTCGGGTTGCTCGGCGTGATCCACTATGGTCTGGAAGCCGAGGTTGGAGGTGAGGAAGAAGACCACGTTCTTGCAGTCGATGATGCGCCCTTCCCCGTCCGCCAGTTCGCCCTTGTCGAATGCCTGATAGAAGAGATTGAGCACGTCAGGATGGGCCTTCTCCACCTCGTCCAGCAGCACCACTGAGTAGGGTTTCTGACGAATGGCCTCGGTCAGCACGCCCCCCTCGCCGAAGCCGACATAGCCGGGCGGCGAGCCGATCAGACGGGAGACTGTGTGCTTCTCCTGATACTCGGACATGTTGATGGTGGTGAGGTACTGGCGACCGCCGAACATCAGCTCGGCAATCTGCAGCACGGTTTCGGTCTTGCCGACCCCGCTTGGCCCCACCAGCAGGAAGGCACCCAGCGGACGGCCCGGGCGGCGCAAGTCGGCGCGGGCGGTCAGCAGGTGTTTGTGCAGGTGGGCCACCGCCACATCCTGCCCCTTGATGAGCTCGCCAAGGTACTCCGGCAGCCGGGTCACCACGTCCAGCTCCCCTTGCGAGATGCGATTGAGGGGCACCCCGGTCCACTCGGCGATCACGGCCGCAATCTGGGTCTTGTCGACGTGAGCGGAGACCAGCACTTCTCCTTGCTGCAGGGCGGCCAGCTCGCGCTCCAGCCCGGCAAGCGTCTCGGCGGCAGCTTGGGGATCCAGCGGCGCATCGGCGAGATCCAGCGCCTCTCTGGCCAACATCTCATCCTGCTGATCGGCGAGCAGGGCGGCGCGCAGTTCGACTATCTGGTGCACCAGCCCCTGCTGCTGCTGCCACTGGGCCTCCTGCTCGGCCAGCGACTCGCGGCAAGCCTGCTGGGCGGCCTGCAACTCGGCCAGGCGCTCGGCGTTGTCGCCCAGACCAATCAGGCTCTGGCGCTCCAGCTGACGGATCTCCAGCTCACGCTGGCGCAGCGCGTTTTGCAGGTGGCTGACGGCGCGCGGCGGCGTGGTCAGGTTGATGGCCACCCGGGCACAGGCGGTATCGAGTACGTCGATCGCCTTGTCCGGGAGCTGACGGCCGGAGATGTAGCGGGCGGAGAGCTGGGCGGCGGCTTGCAGCGCCTCCTCGTCGATGAGCACCCCATGGGCCTTCTCGTAGATGCTGCGCAGGCCGCGCAGTATCACTGTGGCCTCGTCGGCATTGGGCTCGCCCACCTTCACCAGCTGGAAGCGGCGCGACAGGGCCGCGTCTTTTTCTACGTACTTCTTGTACTCGCCCCAGGTGGTGGCGGCTATGGTGCGCAGCTCCCCCCGGGCCAGAGCCGGCTTGATGAGGTTGGAGACATCCAGGCCGCCGGCCTGGTTGCCGGCCCCGATCAGGGTGTGGGCCTCATCGATAAAGAGGATGACGGGACGCACCGAATCCTTGACCTCCTGCATCACCCCCTTGAAGCGCTTCTCGAACTCACCCTTGACCGAGGCACCGGCCTGCATGGCGCCGAGATCCAGGGTCATCAGCTCGACGCCGCGCAGCTTCTCGGGCACCTGGCCCGCCACCATGCGCAGGGCCAGCCCCTCGATCAGGGCGCTCTTGCCGACCCCCGCCTCCCCCACCACTATGGGGTTGTTCTTGCGACGACGGGAGAGGATGTCGATCATCAGGTCAATTTCATGATCCCGGCAGAGCACGGGATCCAGACTGCCCTGGCGGGCCTGCTCGGTGACGTTGACGGTGAAGCGGGCCAGCAGGCTGGCATCGCTCGGCAATGCAGCCTGAGTGGCTGAGCCGTTGGCGGCTGCGGTAACCTGGGTCTCGGCGGAATCCTTGACCCACTCGTCGAACTGCTGGCGCAACAGCTCCCGATTGACGTTGGCCAGGAGCCGGGTCACCGACCCCGGCAGGTAGCGCTGGGGTGTCATCAAGAGCACCAGCAGCATGACGCCGCTGCGCAGCTGGGCGTGTTGCAGCTCGGCCGAGGCCAGCAGCCAGCTGTCTTGCAGCCACTCCACCAGCAGCGGCGAGAAGGAGGGGTACCCCTGACCATAACCGCTGTCGGCGCTCGAGGGTTGCAGCAGTGTCTTGAGTTCCTCTACCTCCACCCCGGCCACTTTCAGGATCTGGCGCACATCACTGAGGGGGGTTTCCAGCATCTTGAGCAGCAAATGCTCGATGCGGATCTCGGCCCCCTGATGGTTGACGCAGAGGGCCGCGGCCTCCTCCAGCATGTGACGGCAGATGGGGTTGAGTCTTTCTACCAGTACGGGTAGCTCTATACGGATCAAGGCGTGCTCTCCTTAAGTATTTATTTTAATAATTCGCCCAGTTGACGCAGCACGTCCTGGGTCTGGTTATTGAGTTGGTGGTGATAGAGGCCAAAGATGATGGCCAGGATCAGGGCCCCGCCCATGAACAGACTGCGCAGGGAAACCTGCTTGCGTAGCTGGTAGCGGGAGGCCTGGCGACCGAGGTCGAGGTGAAACACGCTGGGGGCCTCGCCACCGACCTCGGGGGCCAGCTGCTTGTGCAACTGCCTGACGATGCGCTCGAATTCGTCCCGTCCCTGGCTCATCACCTTGTAGCGCCCCTCGAAACCGAGGCAGAGACACAGATAGATGAACTCCAGGATGTCGCGATAGCGCACCGGATCTTCCTGCAGGCGGGCCAGCAGCACGAACACCTTCTCGCCGCCCCAGGTCTCGTTGTGAAAACGGGTCAGCAAGGAGTGCTCGGACCATTCGCTCTGGCTGCCCCAGTCGCGGCCCATCACGGCCTCGTCGATGAAGGTGCAGAGGATGTAGCGAAACGACAGCACCACCCCGTTCTCGTAGCCCTGGGCCATCAGCTCCTGCTCAATGGCCTGGATCTCGGTCACCACCCGCTGATAGAGCTCGGGCACCCTGTCGTGGCGCGACAGCAGGCGCACCCGCTGTACCAGTCCCAGCAAGGGGGTCACCGCATCTATCATGGGGTTGATGCTCTGGCCGCGCAGGCGGAACCAGTGGTCCGAGTCCATGTCCAGCTGCTCGGCATGATCGAACAGCAGGTCGCTCAGTTGCTCGTTCTTGATAATGTCCGTGGTCATCTTTGCTTGTTTCCTTGGTGCTATCACTGGCTACGGATGGCCCAGAGCTGCATGTCGAGCTCCGGGAAATCGCCGGCGATGTGGAAGGCGAGCGTGTTGCCCACCGCCAGCATCTGCCAGGCCGGGCTCTGCCTGTCGAGCTGGAAGTAGCTGTAACCGGCGTGATAGGGCAGCTGACGAGGCGCCACCGGCAGCGGCAGCAGCGGAATGCCGGGCAGTTGCAGGCTGATGAGCTCGCGGATCTTGTCGCTCGACGCCACCTTGGTCTGTTGCAGCAACTGCTTGCGCAGCTGCTCCTGGGGCATACGGGCGCGCACCGCCAGCACGAAGTCGGCGCTTTGCATCAGCTCGCTCTCCCCCACCACGGCCACCATGACGCCGTACTGGTGCTTGCGCAGCTGGATGGAGACGGCGCGGGGCGACAGCACCGTGCTCAGCGCCTGCCGCAGGGCCAGCATCACCGGCTCGAAGCTCACCTGCTGATCGTCGTGACGATAGGCGGGGAATTCCGGGGGCAGGCGGGACTCGTCGGTGAAGGTCATCAGCTCGCCGCACAGCTGCACCAGCGCCTCGTGCAGCCGCTCCGGGTGCAGGGTGCCAAGACGCGCGAGGTGCGACAGCTGGGGCTGGGCCCGGTTAAGCAGCTGCAGCATCATGAACTCGGCCACATCGGCGACCCCCTGCTGACCCGGCGCCGCGATGCGCTGGGAGAGGCTGCGGGCCCGCTCTGCCACCAGGCCCGCCGACTCGCCGAGGAAGCGCTTGAGGGTCGGGATGGCCGACACGCTGATGCTGCAGGGCATGAAGTTGGGATCCAGCACCAGACCGCCGTCCGGGCGCTTGTCCAGAATGCGGGCGATGGCAAGGGAGGCGTAGGCGCTGCGATCTTCCCGCTCCAGCATCAGCCGCAGGCTGACCCTGCCCACCTCGAGGGAGACCACGTCCCCCCCTTCGCTGTGCAGATCCCGCACGTCGTGGCGATGGGCCTGCAACCGGCTGGAGACCAGGCCTCCCTGCCCCACCTCGTTGACACCGCTCACCGAGAGGGGCAGCGCCAGATAGACCTTCTGGTTCGCCACCGAGGCGTCGGTGACCTCCAGGGGGGATGGCAGCACGTCGTCATTGGGAATATTGAAGACGGTGCCGTCCGGCAGTATGCCGGTGGCCCCCACCAGGGCGATGCGGCCAAAGCCGAGGTAATCCTCGTTGATGGCCAGCGACTGCAAGCCGTAGAAATAGTCGGAGAGCGCGCTCAGGCGAGCGTGCAGCGCGTAGTCCGAATGCCTTTGTTGTTGCTGGAAGTGCTGGGGCTTGATGAAGAGCCCCTCACGCCAGATAACCCGATTTCGACTCGACATGGTTATTCTTCTTCTTGTTGCAGTTCCACTTCATCCAGACGCAGATGAACCAGGATTTGATAGGCCGTGCCCTTGCTCTTGACCTTGATGACCTTGCGCCACTCGGCGCTGTCCGGATCGGCATAGCGCGCGATCACCCCGATGTAGCGGGTCTTCTCGTCCAGCTTGATGGGGGGCAGATACTTGAACTGCCCCGGCAGCAGGGTGTAGTCCTGATGATCCAGGTAGTTCTTGCCAAGGGCCTTCTCCACGTCCTCTGTCACCTGGTCGTAGTCGGTGGCGAGCAGCTTGGAATCTTCCGCCAGCAGCAGCACCTGAAACTCGATCGGCGCCGCCTCCCCGCTCTCGTTGGGGTTGACGTCGGGCTCGGCCACCAGGCTCAGCCCAAGGGTGGAAGGCTGGCTGTCATTGCTGCCCACCTGGATGTCCGGGTTCATGGCCACGTCGGCCATCTTGCCCATGGTGGTACAAGCTGCCAGGGTCAGCACACAGGCCCCCAGCATCAACGCACGTATCATCAAATCAGTCCCTGTTGCTGACGCACGGCCTGGTCATAGGCCTGGGCATACACCTGGTGGAACAGCTTGTCGAACCCCTGCTGGCGGGCCGAGGTGAGCTCGCGGTAGTAGTGCTGATACATGTTCCAGGCCCAGCCCTCGTCGGCCATGCCGGGGGTGCCGGTGCGGCGGTAGTGCTCGAAGCGACCGAGCAGGGCCTCGGGCGAGAAGGCTTGAAGGATGCTGTCCAGCGCCGCGCCGATCGCCTGCTGGTTCGCCACGTGGTGGATGCGCACATTGCGCAGGCTCTCGGCCACCGCCGCCGGGGCGGTCAGGTGCACCGGGCTCTTCTGCTCGGCAAACATCACCGCCAGGGTCTCGTCATAGTCGAGCCCGAGCCGCAGCGGGTTGTCCTCGATGGGGCGCAGGTGCTTGTCCGCCAGCGCCGCCTGATCGCTTTGCAGTTGCAGCAGCCCCTCCACCATGGCCCGCACCGTCTTGCCCATCTCTTCGAGCATGTCGTGAGCCTGCTGGGTATCCTGCAACTGCAACGGCTGACCCAGGCCACGCATCAGCGGAGTCAGGGCGACGTGATCGACCCCCTCCAGCGGATGGGCGTAATCGGGATGGTTCTCTATGGTGGGCATATCCAGAAATTCTTGGTTCATGGTGTTCTCGGCGGCAGAAAAGGGGGACTGGGAGGGGTATTCCCTGCCCGGTTGCGGGTTCGAGTCAGGCTGGTGACGAGCATCGACCAGCGGGGTCAGAGCGGAGCGCTCATGCTGCAGCGCCAGCAGGGGGTCGACGGCCAGGGCACGCGGATCGGCCATGGGCTGGCTGACCAGATCATCGCCGGTCAGCCACTCGTCGAGCTGCTCGGCCGGACGCGTGCCCAGCACCTGCTGCAGGCTCTGCTCGGCCGAGATGGCCCCCAGGTAGGCCCGCAGCCGGAACGGGCCGACGATGAGCTCGTCCCCCTGCTCCAGATACACCTTGCGGGCTCGCCCTATGGGCGAGGTCGCGCCATTGATATAGGTCTGGCCGCTCAGATCGCACAGGCAGAAGCGGCCATCCTGGTGCTCGACCCTGGCGTGGGCCGGCATCACGGCCCCCAACCTGTCGCGCAGTTGCCAGTCATCCTGCTCGGAGGCCCCCAGGGTCCCCCCCATCTCGTCGAAGCGGTATTGCCCCTGCTGGTTGCCGTCGAGCTGCTCGCTGTTGAGCACCACCAGGGAAAGTTGCTGGTTAAAGTCGTCCACATTCACTCCTGCACACAAATGGTCACGAAGGGATCACTCGGCGGCTGGCCAAGAAAGGTACTCCACCCCAGGCGGGCACTCTGCTCCTCCCCCAGCCGCAGCCCCCTGGCCTGCTCCTGGCCGAAACCAAGTCGCAGATCCCAGGCCAGCTGATCGCGCAGGATGAAGGAGACAAAGGTCACCAGGGCGGGGAAGTGCTCCCCGTTCGGCAGAAACCCGAGAAACTGCCCAAAACTCAGGTTGTTGATCTTCAATAGAAACTTGCCCGCACAGTCGTTCACCTTGTCGCCGATGACAAAATCATCCCCCAGGGTGGCGCAGGCGCTGCCCAGCCGGTTTTGCTGATCCTGATGAATGGGCACCCTTCGCCATTGCCAGGCACTCACCTCCACCTGCGCCAGATCGAAACAGTGCGCCACCAGACCGGCCACCACCTCGGGGGAGCGGCTGGGGCTGGCCAGCAGCCCCGCATAGGAGAGCATCTTGGCGCGGTTGACCGGCAGGCTCTGGCAGACCGCCTCGTTGCCCAGCCCCACCAGGGCGAACATCAGGCGGGAGAAACCATCCTCGCCGTTGTCCTGAAAGCGCACGTGATAGCGATACTTGCGCCAGATCCGGTGCAGCAGGGTCAGCAGACGGTGGTGGAAGAAGTCCAGAAACAGGCCCAGCTTCTGCTCCCCCTGGGCGTACTCCCACGCCAGGGAGTCCAGGTAGTAGCCAGGCATGGGCGACTGGCTGCCGTGCAGACCGAGGAAGGCCACTTCCAGCTCGTGGCGCCCCTTGCCATCGCGGCCGATCTGCAGCACGTCGCTGGTGGGAAAACCGAGGGAGGCGGTCGCCTTGAAGCGGATCCCCTCATCCCCGGGCAGGTGATCGAGCCTGCGCTCCTGATCGGTACCGTCCAGCCGGTTGAGCAGTTCAACCAGCTGGAAGAAGCTGAAGCGGGGCGCGTCCCTGGCGGACGTCACATCAGGGAGTGTTGACCGATCTGGACTGGCCACAGGTAACGCTCCTTGTTGTCGAGATTGACCACCTCAAGCAGGTGGAAGGCATTGACGCTGGCATACAGCGAGAAGAAGTGGGCCAGCACTGTGCTGAACAGATAGAGCTCCCCTTCGCTGCCAAAGGCGGACTGGCGAATGGAGAGCACCGACTTGAGCCCGCGCACCGGCATGCCCCGCACCAGCCTGTCTACCGGGCTGGTTTCGATCTGCTCTATCCCCGCCAGCCGCTTGCGCGACGCCTGCTCCGCCTGCTTGTCGTGCAGCGCCGGGAAATCGTAGGTGCGCAGCACCTGCACCAGTGCATCGCGGCGCAGCAGGGAGACATAGTTGAGCGAGAGGTTGGAGATCAGCGTCCAGTGCAGGCTGCCATCGAGGGCCGGTCGCAACGGCCGGGTCGGCCGGATCAGGTTGCGGAAGGTGGCAAACGAGGGCGAGCTGCCGGTGGGCACGCAGATGCTGCCCACCTTGAGACGGGCGGCACGGGAGCGGTTGGTGCAGGTCAGGGTGACAGAGATGGACTCATCCAGATTGACTGTGGTGGTTTCATCCCCCCGTACGAAGGAGAGGCTGTGCTCGAAACCGTCGCCGCTCACCGACTCTCTGACCCGCACCCGGTAATAGAGCGCCAGCCGCTGCTTGGCCCGCTCTATCTGGTGCTGGAAACTCTCGAACGGCTGATAGATGCGCGGCGTACCGCGGGAGCGCCCCAGGTTGCCCTCGACCCAGCCCTCGACCTCATCGACCGAGAAGATCTCGAAGCTGTCCGCATGGCGATAACTCGCCTTGAGGGGGTACTCCGTCTGGCGGCCGTTGAGGTTGACCGGCTCGCTGTCGTGCTGGAACAGATTGATGGCGGGCACGCAGTTGAGCATGAAGGAGTCGGGGCGGATCTTGAGTTCCGCCGGCAGGGGCCGGTCGAAACAGAAGTGGATCTTGAATTCACTCACCGGCAGCGGCTGTTTGGGCCAGTCGCCACCGCTGAGTTCGAAGAAGAGGAAGCTCTCCGGGAAGCAGAAGTACTCCTGCAGGATCCGGTAGCCGGAGTAGACATTGTTCGGATAGGGCAGGAGCGCATCGTCGCGCTCGAAGCCGACGGGCTTGAGCGCCTTGGCCTCCTGGCGAAAGCGCTTGCCGTCGATCTCCAGCTCGATATGGGAGAGCTGGTTGGAGAGCCAGAAGTAGAGCTCATAGGCGGTGTAACTGTCGCCACCGAGGAAGAAACGCAGCTTGTCCAGCTGCAGTTCGCTCAATGGCAAGGGGGCATGCAGGGCGATATCCAGCGAAATGGTGGAGAGATCGTTGCCGCTTTGGGCTGCGATGTGGCGGATATCGGCCGGATAGACCCAGGCATCGTGACTGGTCTGGAAGTGACAGGTCACTTCGTCCATGGGCAGGCTGTCGAGCTGGCAGCCTTGCTTCACCAGCGCCGGCTGGGTGATGGCTCCCGGAATGACCGAGAACTGCATGATGGTCATGCTGGGCACGGGGCGCAGATAGTTGGGCCAGAGCATATTGAGCAGACCGTGAGTCAGCTCGGGGAACTCATCCTCTATCTTGGCGCGCAGATTGCCGGTGAGAAACGCGAAGCCTTCCAGCAGGCGTTCCACGTCCGGATCGGTATTTTGCTCCGACAGGAAACGGGTGAGTTCGGGATGCGCATCGGCAAATTCGCGCCCTTGCAGGCGCAAAAATGCCAATTCATCCCTGAAGTAATGTTCCAGCGACATTGAGATCAGACCATGCGGTAGTGACGGTGGCTGTCCATATGGACGTTGAACGAGGTAACCTGCTCGATATGCTCCAGTCTCACGTGGGCCGTCACCTGAAACGACATCTCAAGCGGGCTCGCCTGATGGTCGGGTGAACGGACATCCACATGAATGATCCGCGGCTCATAGCGGCGGATGCATTGCCGGATCGCCTCACGGATCCGCCCACGGATGTCGGCGCTGCCCTGGGTGGCATCATTGAGATCGATGACACCGAGCTCGGGCGCGCTGCGGCAATTGCCGGGGCGAGTGTTGAGGATCTGATCGAGCTGGCGTTTGACCGAGTCGATCAGCTCCTCAACGTCCGATTGGGGGGAGGAGACGAGCCCCTCCCCCCGGATCCGGTCAAACAGACTGGCCGCATTGCCTCTATCCCAGGAAGAGAGATACGGCATCGGGCATTATTCCTTGTCCAGACGACCCACCAGGGACAGCTCGAAGCTGGCACCCATGTACTTGAAGTGCGGGCGCACGGCCATGGCGACCTGATACCAACCCGGCTCACCTTCCACATCCAGCACCTTGATCTGGGCGGCACGCAGCGGGCGACGGCTGCGCACGTCTGCCGGCGGGTTCTCCTGATCGGCCACGTACTGCTTGATCCAGCCGTTCAGTTCACGCTCCAGATCCTGACGCTCCTTCCAGGAGCCGATCTGCTCGCGCTGCAGCACTTTGATGTAGTGCGCCAGGCGATTGATGATGAACATGTAGGGCAGCTGGGTGCCGAGCTTGTAGTTGGTCTCCGCTTCCTTGCCTTCTTTGGTGTTCGGGAACACCTTGGGTTTTTGCACCGAGTTGGCGGAGAAGAAGGCCGCGTTGTCGCTGTCCTTGCGCATGGTCAGGGTGATGAAGCCCTCTTCAGACAGCTCGTATTCGCGGCGATCCGTGATCAGCACCTCGGTCGGGATCTTCGCCTGCAGCTGACCCATGGCCTCGTAGACATGCACCGGCAGATCGTGGATGGCACCGCCGCTCTGGGGGCCAATGATGTTCGGGCACCAGCGATACTTGGCGAAGCTGTCGGTCAGGGAGGTGCCCATCAGATAGGCGGTGTTGCCCCACAGGTAGTGGTCGTGATCCGAGCTGATGTCTTCCTGATAGTTGAAGCCCTTGATAGGGTTTTCGGTCGGATCATAGGGCAGACGGGCCAGGAAACGCGGTGCGGTCAGCCCCAGATAGCGGGCATCTTCCGATTCACGCAGGGAGCGCCACTTGGTGTAGGACGGGCCTTCGAAGACCGACTTGAGATCCTTGATGGACGGCAGATCGGTGAAGCTGTCCACGCCAAAGAAGGCCGGTGCGACAGAGGAGATGAAAGGCGCGTGGGCCATGGCCCCCACCGCACTGACATACTGCATCAGCTTGATGTCGGGCGAGCTGTGGGTGAAGGCATAGTCGCCTATCACGGCGCCGACAGGCTGGCCGCCAAACTGGCCGTAGCCGGTCGAGTAGACATGCTTGTAGAGACCGGACTGGGTGATCTCGGGCGAGAATTCGAAATCCTCCAGCAGCTCTTCCTTGGTCGCATGGAGCACCTGGATCTTGATGTTTTCACGAAAATCGGTGCGATCCACCAGCAGCTTGAGGGAGCGCCAGGAGGACTCCAGCTCCTGTACCTCTTTGGCGTGCAGGATGACATCCATCTGCTTGCTCAGCTTCTTGTCGAGCTCGACAATCATGCTGTCCACCAGCGCCTTGTTGACCGGCTCCGAGGTGGTACCGCTGTCCAGAATGTTGGCGATCAGGGCGGCAACCCCCTGCTTGGCGACACTGTATCCCTCATCCACCGGGGTGATGCGGGCCTGCGCCATGATTTCGTCCAGCAAGGACGAGGAGGCCGCACTCGCCCCCGCTTGAACCTGTTCTTCGACCAAAGACATATTTTTTCCTTATCAGTCAGTCAATTAATCTGCGGATCACTCGGCAGGCTTAATCAGATCCAGCTCCTTGAGCAGTTGCTCGCGAGCCTCGTCACTGGACAGCAGATCCTGCAAACGATTGCGGAAGGACGGGATATTTCCCAGGGGTCCTTTCAGGGCAACCAGGGCCTCACGCAGTTCCAGCAGCTTGCGCAGCTCGGGAACCTGCTGGGCCACGCTGTCGGGAGTGAAGTCTTCCAAAGACTGGATCTTGATCGACACTGGCAACTCGTCCTGGCTGTTTTCTTCCAGACGGTTGGGAACGGAGAACTTCAGCTCCAGTGCAGATTCTTTCATGACAGAGGAAAAATTATTCTTGTCGATGGAGACGGTTTGACGCTCCTCAATGGGGGTCTCTTCCGTGCGTCCTTTCATATTGCCAACCACCATCATGGTCAACGGAAGCTCTATTTCCGCCTGTTGACCACCGGTTGCCGGCACATATTTGATATTGATACGCTCTTTGGGCGCAACAGTGGCGCCATCAATTCCTTTTCCCATGCTCTAAATACCAAGTTAAGGATCCATGAAGACCCTAAAGCTTATAGCCAATGCATCTGTCAGCAACTGTAACAAATGACAGTTGACGGGATCGGCAGGGATCCTGACAAAAAAGCATCAGCCGACGGTGCATTCTCGATATATACCAAGGCGAGGCTTGGCAACCGAAAACACAGTATGCATCTTGTTACTTAATACAACCCGATAACGTCTCTACTCTTTGTTAGAGATCATCTTGACTAGAGAGCCATTTGCGACAAATGGTATATTTTAAAATATCAATGAGTCAACAATAAATTATTAAATATGGAATTCAAAAGCATGGTGAAATAAAAAATCAAATAAAAACAACAAGTTAATGATGACTCAGAGTTTAATGCAGAATTGTAACAAACAAGAGTGAATCAGAAAAAACCATTATTCATGTAGGATAAATCTGATATTTACCAAAGTTGTGAAGTGAACTTCACATCATGAAAAAGGTCAATCAACAACCTATTTAAGGATTGATTGTGTAACAAAAGGTGTCTACTGATAAATAAGAAAGCCGCCATGATGTGGTTTCATGACGGCTTCATGACTGATTAGTGACAAGAGAACCGGAGCAATAGGGGGAAAAAGATGTCATTCATTCGCTGCGAATATGTGACATCGGCAACCATATTCGTGGTGCTAAATGTCGTTGCGTGGCTGTACCAGCTGACGGTTTTTTTCCAGTGTCACAAACCAGTGCTGCGCCAGTTTCTGTCCAGCTCCTTTCTCTTGTTCTGTCATGCCTTTTTCCAGCTCACGGCTGGCGGCTGTCGCATCTGTATTGCCATCCGTGGCTGCCAGCAAATACCATGCATAGGCATGCAATCTGTTACGAGGCGCCCCCCAGCCCTGTTCACGCATGGTACCCATACGATATTGGGCTTGACGATGGTTGGCATTTGCCGCCAGTCGGTACTGTTTCAATGCCAGGCTGTAGTCCGCCTCGCCGCCGAGTCCCAGCCGCAACATCTCGCCATAGGCATAGCGGGCATCCACATTGCCTTCACCCGCCGCAAGGGAAAGGCTCTGGCGAGCCGCCTTCAGCTCTCCCCTCTCCTGCTGCAAGATTGCCAGCTCAAGTTGAGCCTGACTCACACCGCCAGCAGCGGCCAGGGTCAACCAATGTTCACGGGCAACTTCATCGGTCTGCTGCAGGCTCAACTGGTATTCAGCCTCATGGAAGCCCTGGCCTGCGGCCAGCTCCAGCCAGTACCTGCCCAGCGCCAGATCCTGGGGCACCTGTTCACCCGCCAGATAGGCCTGCCCCAGCCACAGCTGAGCTGATGGCGAGCCCGCATTGGCGGCACGCTGATAAAGGGGAAACGCCTCTGTCGTATTCGCTTTGCGAGCCAGGGTCAACAAGGCATCCGGTTGCTGCTGAGCGGCAGCCTTTTCGTACCAACGCTGGGCAAGGTCGGGACGTTTGCTCACCCCCTTGCCCTGCTCATAACGCAGGCCGAGCCGATATTGGGCGTCACGATTACCCTGCTCGGCGGCCTTTTCCAGCCACTGAACCGCATCGACATCGGCGCCGGGCTGGCTGGCATACCACTCCCCCAGGATCAACTGAGCGCCGGCATGATCCCGTTTGGCAGCCTGCTCGAACCACTCGAGACACGCGCTCACCAACTTATCCTGGTGTTGACGCTGGCATTCCTTGCCAAGTTGATAGCTGGCGTCCCGATTACCCAGCTTGGCCGAACGCTGCCACCAGTCATGGGCCAGCCTGGGGTTCTTGGGCTCACCCAAACCAGCCTGATACCAGCTCCCCACCTGCAGCGCCGCTTTACCGCGAATATCGGCATCCGCCGCCAAAGGCCCGGTTTGATCCGCGGCCTGCTTCATCCAGCGCATCGCCTCTGGATAATCGGGCTTGGCAGCCAGACGATTGGCAAGCTCATATTGCGCCTTGCCCTGGCCCTGCTGGGCGGCTTGAGATAGTTCGGATTCAGTCAGTGACGTCGTTGTGGCACAAGCGGCGAGCCAATGGGTCGCCAGTACCAACCATAATGTGCGGTATGTCATTATCTATATCTGCGAATAATTGAGATGGAGGGGGTGGCTGCGTGCATAACACTTTTTGACCACCTGATGTATTTGCTATTTCTCTTCAGCTCTCTTTAAAATTGACCGTTTTCTAGAGACCCTCATGCCGATACAAAGCACTATTGCTCGTTCACGTGGTCCAGCTTGACCAGGTCCAGACCCAGCTTGCGCCCCTCGTTTAACAGCTTATCGAGAATATCAGAGTGACAAATAAAACCTGTATATTGATCAGCATCTATATCCCAAAGCACAACTTCATATCCTCGCGCTTGCAGCCATAAGTCATAAAGCACCAACATGCTCCAAACCGATGCATCCTCATCCGGCTCGGAGCAAATGAAGTGCTCCTTCAAACCATGCATATCCGCCAATGCGTTGCCCTGTAACTCAACTTCCTCGACGTCTCGCCAGTCGATATTGAGACATCCCCAATGCTCATCGGAATTCAGCTCCACAAGTGTTGACACTATACCGTCCTGTAGCGCATCGGCATTGCTATTCATCAGAGAGTTCACTCTGCCGACTCGGATCTCTTCAGGCAGGGGGGATAGCAACGTTGATAAAAACCATTTTTTTCTTCGTCTTTCGACATAAACCATGGGAATCAACAGGGGGGACAAGATGATGACAGAGAGGATTAATAATACTTTTTTTATCACCTTCACTTGTTTTCCTCGATTTCTTTTCATACAGAACCACGGGACCAAGCAATGTCGCAATAGCAGCAAAATGTCACTTGGTTCGAGATATATCGATCATGCAGGCTATGCATGATCGATGTGACCTGCTCGCCGTTTGCTCTACCCACCCTCTTGCGAATACGGCGACCAAAGGCGTCGTAGTCGTAATTGGCCATGGTGCCATCCGGCAGTTCAGCCCTGACTAGCTGGTGCTGACAGTCGTAGTGATAACGGGTAACCAGTGACTGGCCTTTGCCACGGCGCTCGATGGCAAGTCGGCCAAATTCGTCGTACTCAAAGTGGCGATCACCGCTCAACAGCAGCCGGTTCCCCTGGGTACGAGCTCCCTCAAACTGGCCACCCAGCGTCTGGCTCAACAGGTTGCCCGCCGGATCGTGCAAGAACCGCTCGGCCAGAGCACCACGCACTTCCAGCAAGCGGTCCAGCGAGTCGTAGCTGTAGTGCTGCTCCCCTCGCTCGCTGTCATTGATCTGCAGCAGATTGCCGGTGCGGTCATAGCCATAACGTCGCTCACGGGCGACCTGCTTGCCCCGTTGCAGTCGCAGCGCCGTCAGGCGTCCTTGCTCGTCATATTCGTATTGTTGGGTCAGCGCCCCCTGGCTGCGGCGCATCTCTAGTCCGCCCACCCTCTGGTGGCGAGTCAGCTCGGCGCCGTTCAGATCAATCCCGCTTAGCTCGTCATTGAGGTAGTGGTAAGCCAGCTGGTTGCCATCGGGCAGCTGCCAGTGGGACAGCCGCCCCATGGCATCATGCTTGAAATAGCTGGAAGCCAAGCTCGTCCCACTCGGCCGTCACCTTGCCGTATGGGATATGGAAGTAAAGAGATAGAAAAGTCAGGACATAGCGTTATCCTGGCCTTTACACATCCACATATTGAAAGAGGGCTAACTGCGTTAATAACGGTTCAGTCCGCTGTCCGGCGATAACCAGACCTATACAGATTGCTTCTCGAACGCAGATTACGCTGAACTAATCGAGCCTACCGCCCTAGTCACAACCACTGCTCGATAGTACAGATCGCCTTGCGCTGGTTAAAAAACAATCCAACCCAAGTTATCTCTATTGAGTTAAAATTCTCTCTTACGACTCAGCCTCGAACGCTTGTTCTCAGTAAAAATCGTGAGAATCTCAATATTTATATTGGTCTAACCATAACGATACATAGCTTCATCAAGTAGCTCTTTCTCAGCATCAGAGTACTTTGATTGGTCATACCCTTTCATACTCTCCCAAATCCCCCTTATGGGTATTCGTCTATTCTTATCTTTGAGAATTTCAATCAGATTTTCATAGTCATAAAAAAAATCCTCTTTATGATTTTCAATAAGAATTATTAATTGTTCTCTAAAGTATTCACCTTCGGTCATAATCATTCCTTTGGTAAAATATCAATTGCATCAGCCTTTATATATAAAGATTCATCCGTGTTAGGAACTAATTGTCTAGCACCACCCTTTCCATACTCTGGATAAGCCTCAGTGAATGGTTCTAGATCAGGCCCTTTCCCCCCATGACTTCTAGGCACTTCCACTCTTGGAACACCTGATTCATCATATAATTGCAAAGTATCAAACTTGACACGTAATCGTCCATCACTCCATGACTTATCTGGATCATTCATCGTCACATGTTTTGGTGCTCGGATCTGGAATGCCTCTGTAACCTGATCACCTGTATCTAATTTATCAAAACCAAAATATGATAGTCGAGCCTCTCCCGTATTAATTGCATCTTGGCCGTATTTATATAATGAGCCATCATCATTTAAATATCTATCATACCGATACCCAGTACTCGGCAAAGTCGAATCCGAGCCACTTGGTCCAACATAAAAGTCAGGTTTACTACCATCAACACGCGGCGGCTCTTCCGGCCCGCCTTGTCGCTTAGGTCGAGCAACCTCATTAACATCAGGACATTGCCCCGGTACATTACTTAACCCCAGCGGATCCACCCAGCCGGTCGGGTTGGGAGCATACTGGTAGTTGTTGAGCCCGCCAGCCAAGCCTATCGGGTCGGGGGTGATAAATCTACCTGTCTCGGGCTGGTAGTAGCGGTGGCGGTTGTAGTGCAACCCTGTCTCGGCATCATAATACTGGCCTTGGAAACGCAAGGGAGTTGCCACCTCAGCAACCTCCTCCCGCCACACATTGCCATAAGCGCGATAACGCACCTGCCAGGCGGTCGCTCCATTATCACGAGTCAACGCCAGCGGGGTACCGAGGTGGTCAAGTTGATAATGGAATACCTCGGCATCCTGCCCTTCCCCTTCCAGCTGCACCAATGGCTTGAAGCTGCCCGGCTCATAGATAAAGCTGCGGTATTGCTCGTCGGTACGACGTTTATCACCACCAAGCTGATAACTGCT
>Ga0067045_1028872_pt1 | contig 26451 bp, 24 predicted proteins | sample TerdegcTABiofilm_FD_59184 | JGI IMG/M metagenome (GOLD analysis project Ga0067045, IMG submission 59184) | Combined Assembly of (Gp0054472, Gp0054536) Wastewater bioreactor microbial communities from Singapore -Terephthalate degrading... | reverse complement strand
GCAAAATCATCGAACAAGATTAGCTCTGTCCCCAGGGCCTGACCTCCTGCGGCTGGTTACTACAACCAGTCTCTACCTCACCACAGGATTCTCATCACTCTTCATTGCTGGGACGGATGAGGCCGCGTTGACACGGAGAGTGCGCTGTGCTAGAGAATTCCCTGCCTGAGGCCGCAATGGTTCGCGTCAACATGGCCCCGGAATTGCCCGGGGAGGGAGGCGGAGCCATGAAGATCGCTTTTTTTTCACCTTTCCTGAACCTCCGGCCAAGAGTTTTGTCTGGTATAGTGACGCAGAATGACCTCCACCCTCGAATGGGACTATCTTGCTTCTGCAAAAAGTGCCCTGAATTTCTGTTGCAGGAACGCTGCGTCATGTGAGCTCAGTTCGCCGGTTCCCAGTATCTCAAGCCCATGCAGTGGCGCTCGGCTATTAAGGAAGATGGCAGGGACGGAGCTGAGCAATCGAGGAGGGGCATCCCCTACGCACTAGAGAGGAATTAACCATGATAGGCGCAATAGCGAAAAGACTCTTTGGTAGCAAAAATGAGCGAGATCTCAAGAAGCTCGAGCCGATCGTCCAGCGAATAGGCGAGCTGGAACGAGCCGTGAAGGCTCTATCGGACCAAGCCATGCGGAGCAAGACCGATGAGCTCAAACAGCGGCTTTCAGCCGGAGAAGCGCTCGACGATTTGCTCCCGGAAGCCTTCGCCCTCGTTCGGGAGGCGTCGGTGAGAACACTCGGCATGAGGCATTTTGACGCTCAGATCATAGGGGGCCTGGTATTGCACCAAGGGAAAATTGCCGAGATGAAAACAGGAGAAGGGAAGACCCTTGCAGCCACTCTCCCCGTCTATTTGAACGCACTGACAGGAAAGGGCGTTCACGTGGTAACTGTCAATGACTACTTGGCAAGACGAGACGCAGAGTGGATGGGGAGCATTTACGGATTCCTCGGTCTCACGGTTGGGGTCATCGTAAATGAGATGAACGACGAGGAACGTCGCAATTCGTACGCGTGCGACGTGGTGTACGGCACGAACAACGAGTTCGGGTTTGATTATCTTCGTGACAACATGAAATTCTCTCTCGATGATATGGTTCAGCGAGATCTTCACTATGCCATTGTGGACGAGGTCGACAGCATTCTCATCGATGAGGCGAGAACTCCTCTGATCATTTCCGGGCCGACCCATGAGAACACGGACAAGTATTACAAGATCAACCGTGTCATTCCGGGCCTTAAGAAAGAAACCCACTATACGGTAGACGAGAAGGCTAGAAGCGTTGTTCTGACCGAAGAAGGGGTGGCTCGGGTGGAAAAGGCTCTTGGGGTAAGCAACCTGTATGACCCCGCACAGATGGAAACACTCCACCATGTCAATCAGGCTCTCAAGGCTCACACTCTCTTCAAGAAGGACGTGGACTACATAGTGAAAGACGGGCAGGTGATCATCGTCGATGAATTCACCGGAAGACTCATGCCTGGCCGCCGCTACTCGGACGGCCTCCATCAGGCTCTCGAGGCCAAAGAAGGGGTGCGCATCGAGAACGAGAATCAGACCTTAGCAACTATCACCTTTCAGAACTATTTCCGTATGTACGAAAAGCTGGCGGGAATGACAGGAACCGCTGACACCGAAGCCGCCGAATTCAAGAAGATTTATGATCTCGATGTCGTAGTAATACCGACGAACCTCCCTATGATCCGCATTGACCATTCTGACCTCATTTACAAGACCGAAGAAGAGAAATTCGATGCCACGATCGAGGAGATTCGGGACTGTCACAAGAGAGGGCAACCCGTCCTCGTGGGCACCATTTCCATTGAGAAATCCGAGTATCTGTCCAGACGGTTAAAGAAGCTGGGAATCCCCCACAACGTACTGAACGCGAAAAACCATGCGCTGGAAGCCGAGATCGTCGCCCAAGCCGGCCGTTTCGGAGCAGTGACCATCTCAACGAACATGGCGGGCCGCGGCACGGACATCCTCTTGGGGGGCAATCCCGAATTCCTGGCCAAGTCGAAATCGAAAACCGGCCCCGGCACGCCTGAGTACGATGAGATCTTACAAGAATGCAAGCGACAGTGCGAAGAGGAAAAGAAAAAGGTAATCGCTGCCGGCGGCCTACACATTCTGGGCACTGAGCGGCATGAATCCAGGCGCATTGACAACCAGCTCCGGGGCCGCTCAGGACGGCAGGGAGATCCCGGGTCGAGCCGATTCTACGTGGCACTTGGCGACGACCTTATGCGGATCTTCGGGGGCGATCGGGTCCGGATGATTATGGAACGAGTGGGAATGGCGGAGGGCGAGCCCATCGAGCACCGCTACACCACCAAAGCCATTGAAAACGCACAAAAGAAGGTGGAGGCCCACAACTTCGATATACGAAAGCATCTTCTGGAATATGACGACGTGATGAACAAACAACGTGAAGTGGTCTACGCACAACGCAAATTCATCCTGTCGGGAGAGAACCTAAAAGATACCGTGTTCGACATGATCGACGATGTTGTGGAGAACCTAGCGGACACCTTTACCGACGAGCGCACTCATTTCGATGATTGGGATCTTGCGGGGCTGTCGGAAGCGTGTTGGGGTCAATTCGGCATACGGTTCAACTTTGAATCCTTGCCTGCTTCCGAACGGAACAGAAGTGGAATCACGGACTACCTTGCTACAGAGGTCAAGGCAGCGTACGACCGCAAGGAAAAGGAATTCACGCCGCAGATGATGCGCGAGCTAGAAAAGTTCGTCATGCTCCAGTCGGTTGACAACCAGTGGAAGGACCATCTCTTGAGCATGGACCACCTCAAGGATGGGATCGGGCTTCGCGGGTACGGTCAGCGCGACCCGCTCAAGGAGTACCAGAAAGAGGGATACGAGCTGTTTCTGGACATGAGTGAGCGGATCAAGGCCGAGACGGTTCGGACCCTCTTGCTCGTCAAGCTCGCAGCAGAAGAGGAAGTCTCGGAGTTGGCGCCCAAGCAGGAGCGCGAGATGGTGCTGTCCCACGGATCGTCTGACTCTGCTTCAGGTGCGGGCAAGAAGACCGTTCGCCGCAGTGCAGAGAAGATAGGGAGAAATGCACCCTGTCCATGCGGGTCCGGCAAGAAGTATAAGAAATGCTGTGGAAAAGCAGCATAATGACTATTCATAGCAATGCCGACAATTTCATATTGCATTGTTCATAAGTGATTCCGCACCCGTGATCTGCAGGTTCCCTTAACTGAACGAGGAGCAATGGGTACGTTGCGATTGTGGCTGCCGGTCGTCTTGTATTGCGGCATGATCTTTTATATGTCGTCGATGGAGACGCTGCCGGATCTTCCGGCGAAATTCACTGACAAGATCGCTCATTTCGTTGTGTATTCGGGGCTTGGGTGGCTGGTCGCACGAGCAACCTCTCGAGGACTCGGGCTTTCGCCACTTAGGACCATCATTAGTGCGTCGTTGGTCTGTCTGGCCTACGGTATCTCCGATGAGCTCCATCAGTCATTCGTTCCCGGAAGGGCCGTGGAGGTGGGGGACGTGCTTGCCGACTTCATTGGTGGGTTGGCTGGAGCCTACTTATATGGAGAGGCTGCACGGTGGCGCAAGAAATCCGACGCAGGTGCGTGATAGGGAAAAGGACATCGCGTTCCACATTCTCCTTTACCCCGGGGCTCACAAATGCCTGAAGCGACGAGGTTGAATGGTTGCGCAGCGACCCTTTTTGCGATATACACGGTATCTCTCTTTGAGAGCCGACTCTCCTGAAACATAGGAGGACTTAGCCATTATATCGTATCAACGCGACCGTTTCGTGGCCACAGAAGAGTTGGTATTCCCCTACTGGGACGATATTAGTGGCACCATTCGGGGATACCGGGTATTCACCGCATGCAGAACGATCAGGGGGAAAGCATTTCGCCTCGAAGATCACCTTGACCGGCTCTACGCCTCTGCAGCCTCTATCTTCATGACGCCACCGATCCCGAAGGACGGGCTTCGAAACCTGGTGAATGAGGTTATTGCACGGAATCGTGAGCTTGATAGCCAAATTGAGCTGCTCCTCAACATCATTTTGAGTGGAGGGCTGGCAGGAGCCACGATGAAGAAGGCGTCCGTCGGAGCCCACGTGTACATAGCCGCACAACCCCTCGTCCCTCCACTTCCCGAGAGCTACGAGACAGGGGTAGCTTTGTCTACGTTTGCGCACCAGCGCATGTATGCTGATGTCAAACTACTCAACTACGTCGGCGCGATCATTGCTCACCAAACCGTCGTACCGCTGAAGGATGCGTTTGATGTTATGTTCGTATGCCCCGAAGATCGCCAGACAATTCTCGAGGGATCGACGTTCACCGTGTTCTTCGTGGACGAGGCGGGTGACATTCTCACTCCTCCGTTGGACGGGCGAATACTCGACAGCATTTCGCGAAAAGTCGTGTTGGAGCTCATCGAGAAAGCGGGAAGGCCTCGAGTTCGTCAGGTTTCCGTGCGCGTTGAGCAGATCCCGTCCTTTCGTGAAGCGTTTCTTGCATCTACGACGCGCAATGTCTTGCCAGTTACCCGAGTAGACGATCTTGTTCTTGGGGACGGAGCCCCTGGTCCGGTGACGCGAGAGGTGATGAGATTGTTCGAGTCGTACCTTGATTCGTACTGAGGCTGATGGTTCGGTATTCTGAACATCGTCGAGCGGGCAAGTTCGAGAATTGCTATCTTCTTCTCCTTTAATCATAACATGATATGCCTAGCTGCTCCTATTGGTCCACGTGCCGAGATTTCCCTTGACAGAAGATAGTAAGGACGAATACCCTGGGAGTGATCCAGGATCTTTCCCAGTTCTGATTCGTGGGAGATCGGCTGTCTGGGAGTCTCTGATTTGTGTTGGACAGGTCAAGGCATTTGGTGCCAAAACATAGGAGGTGCAGCGGTGAGCATTCCGGAGAAGATTCAAACCTGGCAAATGGTAAAGGGGCCTACATTCGATGCGGAAACGAAAAAGATAACAGCCCCAGGAGAGCTAAAGAAGACCGAGATTCCTGTTCCTGAGCTGGGGCAGGGAGAAGTGCTCGTGAAGGTGGCCGGGTGCGGCGTTTGCCACACGGACCTCGGCTATTTCTATGACGGTGTCCCCACGGTTACCAAGCCCCCTCTTACACTCGGACACGAGATCTCCGGCACAGTCGTTGCGGCTGGACCCGGCGCGGACTCCTGGCTGAACAAGAACGTGATCGTTCCGGCTGTCATGCCCTGCAACAACTGCGATATCTGCGCCCAGGACAGGGGAAATCGATGCTTGCAGCAGAAGATGCCGGGAAACTCACTGGGAATGTACGGGGGATTCGCTGATCACATTCCTGTGCCTGCAGCGGATCTGTGCGTCATCGACGACCTCAAGGGCAGGCCATTGGAGAATTTCGCGGTTATAGCAGATGCTGTGACCACCCCCTACCAGGCGGCCATCCGCGCGGAGTTGAAAGCGGGCGATCCAGTTCTCATAACCGGCGTGACGGGCGGTGTTGGTGTCTACATGGCCCAAGTAGCCAAGACATTTGGAGCCAAGCCCATTGTGGGCCTCGCCCGACATGAGGAGAAGTTGAAGCGCGCTCTCTCTCTGGGAGCAGATTACACGATCAATTCCAAAGACAAAGACTTCAAGGCAATCCAACAAGAATTCAGGAACATAGCAAAAGAAGCGGGCGTCCCGCACAATGTGGGCTGGAAGATTTTCGAATGCACGGGAGTCGGGCCGGTTCAGGACGTGGCTCTCGGGCTGTTGGGCTTCATAGGCAAGCTGATAGTGGTTGGCTTCGGAATGGCGAAAAACTCGTACATGATGTCGAAACTGATGGCCTTTGATGCTGAAATCATTGGGACCTGGGGGTGCTTGCCCAAATACTATCCCAAGGTCCTGGAGCTTGTGCAGTCTGGCAAAATAGAGATTGATTCGCTCGTCGATGTCCGTCCCATGTCCTCGATTGGCGAGTCGTTTGAGGAGGCGCACAGCGGTACGCTTCTGAAGAGGATCGTATTGACCCCTGACTTCTGATCGGTCGCCCGGCAGGGGGAAGTCCTGCAAGAAACGGAGCCTATGTCCCTAGAAACATTCACCCCCGGTCACTAACGTGAGCCGGGGGTTTTGTTTTCGACGCCTGCAAGCCAGATTATCGGGTCAGTTACGGTCTCCGGGCTATCGCGATCCGATATATGTCATACACGTCGTGCAGCTCGATGTCTCGGAATCCTGCCAGTGTCAGGTTCGTTTCAATTTCGGACCGGGTTTCGTAGACATCGCAGACCTCTCCCCGGGAGCCAAACAGTCCCACAGTTCCACCAGGCTTGAGAAAGTTGAACATACACTCATAGATAGCAGGTCTCAGAGTCGGCTTCACGTGAGGAATCATGAACGAACTAATCACCTTGTCATACGGCTGGGTCGGATGATACTCCTCCACAGATGCCGCAAACACGGTGGTATTGGCCAGTCCCTTCTTCGCTATTTTCTCTTCCGCCAGCTCTATCATGTCGGGGGACAGGTCAATCCCGACAACTTCTCTTGCCTTTTGAGCTGCCACTACTGTAGCGGAGCCGGTTCCGCAGCCGACGTCAAGGACCCGATCCTCAGATTCGACGATCAGATCCACTAGATGTCTCAGCCCCTTCTTGTATCCAGGGTCAATCGCCCACTGCAAATCATAGCTCTTGCGCCGGTACTTGTAATAGAGCTGGATCGCTCGTTCTGACGGCATGAGCTTCACTACAGTTGTTCCCTGGATGTAGGCAGTCCTCAGAGCCCTGATCACAGGCCGAAGCATCTTCCTGAACGGAGCATGATCCTCACATACCATCGTTTCGTTCATTCCATAACCCCCTGTCGTAGGTGCCCTTGGCAACCAAGACAAACTACCTTAGTGCACACACGAGAAATACGCAAGCAAAAAACCTTCGTTACAGCCCTCGTGCTCCGGCGACTGCTGGTAACCTTCCTGAATGTAACGCGTTTTGAGCAGCCCCTACCCCGTCCCTGATCACTAGCCGCACTGCGATCATTCCCGCGGAGATGAGATTTTTCCGGATTTCAGCTTCTTCCGGTCTGAAATCGCTCAGCACAAATTCCTCCGGAGGCATTCCGTGCGGGGGTCTGCCCACCCCGAGTCGCACCCGTATAAAATCCCGAAATCGCAATGAGTCCGCGATGGATCTGACCCCCTTGTGTCCTCCGTCACCGCCACCCACCTTGATTCTAACCGTTCCCGCGGCCAAGTCCATATCGTCATGCGCTACGATCATTCTCGCAGGATCGGCATTTGATCTCTTAAGTACAGGAAGCACAGCGTGCCCGCTGAGATTCATAAATGTCAGGGGTTTGAGGAGAACTACCCGGCTCCCTTCCAGCTCAATGGTACATGTCTCACTCTTTTCTCGGCCTGCCCTCCATGATGCTTGCGCTTCGCGGGCTAGCGTATCGACCAGGACAAAGCCTATATTGTGGCGATGGGAGGCATAGGCCGGGCCAGGGTTGCCGAGACCTACTACGACGACTTGTTTTCCTGCAGGGGTACCCCTCACCTTTTCATTTCCCCGATTTTCTGGTACACGACCGTACTGGCACAACGATACCGTCGTGTCAAGCCAACAGACTGCGCCGGTCGGACACGAAGCATATGGATCTCGCTCAGTCAGAAAAAGATTTCTTCGCTCAGAAGGTGGCAGAAGCCTTGGATCAAATTCCCCAAGAGTTTCGTGAGCGCATGGAGAATGTGGAGATCCTTATCGAGGAATTCCCTGACAGGGAGACCCTCGTATCGATGGGCATCCAATCCAAGTGGGGTCTCTTGGGGCTCTATGTCGGCGTGCCTTTGTCCAACCGTAGCTTCTTCTCCACATCAGTACTTCCCGAGACAATTATCTTGTATCGAAAACCCATTATGCGGGCTGCGCAGGGTACCAGGGAATTGTCAGCGGTGGTCCGAGAGGTAATCATTCATGAGCTTGGGCACCACTTCGGATTCACGGATGACGAGCTTTACTCTATGACGGGACCGGACGAGTGAAACGGGCGCTTACGTTGGAGCAGGAAAAAAGGAAGCGACGGCGCGAGCTGCTTGTAGCAATATTTGCAGCGATCGTGCTTGCGCTCATATTTCTTCTCGAGTCGCGCATCGCCCGCTCGGCGGAGGACATCCCCTTTGCCGGACACCTGCTCTTGTTTGCCCTGCTCACGGTGGTTACGCTCCTGCTCATTCTGATCATATTCTTCCTGGTCCGGAATTTCTTTAAGCTGGTATTCGAGCGTCGTGGAAGGGTGCTGGGGTCACACCTGAAGACCCGGATCACGTTGGCCTTTGTGGCCCTGACACTGGTTCCCACCGTTGTGCTGTTCATCGCGAGCGCCGGGGTGCTGCACACCACGATCGAGAGCTGGTTCAAGACCCAGGTTGAAGAGTCCCTCCAGTCATCGCTGGTTGTCGCTCAGGCGTATTACAAGAACGCATCGGATAAGGTTTCTCAAGAGGGAGCGAGGTTGGCGGGTCTCATCAGTAACGACCGCTTTCTGGACAAATCCCGCAGGTCTGAGCTACAAGACGCTCTCGATTCCTGGCGAATTGCCCACAACCTCAGCTCCGTGCAAGTCTATTTCCGCGATGGCTCTCCCCCTGTTTCCAGTCGAGACAAGACTATAGCTGACATCTCTCTTCCAGCTCCCCGTGCGAGCTTCCTCAAGATTGCATTCAAGGGGGAAGACACGACCAAGATCATTCCTCTCGACGGAGGAAGTGACCTCATTCGCGGGATTGCGCCCCTGAAGACAACCGGCTCCGAGACTGTGGACGCCGTGCTGGTAGTGGACTACTACATCCCCACTTCTCTTGCTGGCCGGCTGCTCTCCATATCTAATGCATACGGAGATTACCAGGAAGCGAAGAGGATGAAAGGTCCGGTGAAGACCATTTACGTGCTCATCTTGCTCATGGTGGCGTTATTGGTCATTTTCATCGGATTCTGGTTTGGCATGTCCATGGCCAGGGATATCACGGATCCTCTCCTGAAGCTTTCAGAAGGAACCGAGCAGATCGCGAGCGGGAACCTGGATGTATACATCGAGCCGGTTGCAGATGATGAGCTGGGAGTGCTGGTACGGTCCTTCAATGCAATGGCTGCCGACCTGCGCAAAGGGAGAGAGGAGCTCCTGAGGGTCAATATCGACCTCGAAAGCCGCCGCAGGTACATGGAGACGGTGCTCAAGAATGTGGCCTCAGGCGTTCTCGCGCTCGACGCTGAGGGGACTGTCACCACGATAAACGATTCGGCTGTTCGGCTGCTAGGGATCCGGAAGGAAGACCCCATTGGCATGCATCTGCTGGAAGTCCTGCCGGAAACCTCTGCAGCCCCTGTGCGACAGGCTCTCGAGGAGTTGGAAAAGTCTCTGACGGGGACTATTGAGCGCCAGATGACTCTCGCCTTTCCAGAGGGGATCGTGACGCTGATCTGCTTCGGAAACAGTCTCGCGGATGAAGGGGAGCGAAATTTGGGGGTTGTTCTCGTCTTTGAAAACATGACCCAACTCATCAAGGCTCAGCGAATGGCGGCTTGGCGCGAGGTGGCGCGCAGGATAGCTCACGAGATCAAGAATCCGCTAACCCCGATCCAACTGAACGCCCAGCGACTCAGACGCAAGTATATGCAGCAGCTAGCGGGAGACGAGGAGGTCCTCGATCAGGCCACTCGAGTGATCGTGGACCAGGTGGAGCAGCTCAAGGCAATGGTCAATGAGTTCTCGAAGTTCGCACGGATGCCTTCGGCAAATCCGGTCCCCAACAATCTCAACGACTTGTTGGAGGAGGTGGTCAAGCTCTACCTCCACGGGAACGACGGTATTTCCTTTTCTTTTTCTCCCGACCCCTCGGTGCCTGTCTTAGACCTTGACAAGGAGCAGATCAGACGCGCCATGGGCAACCTGATCGACAATGCGGTTGCCGCAGCAGGCCCAGGAGGCTTTGTGCGCGTGTTGACCCGGTACGACAAGACCCTTTCCATCGCTTCTGTGGAAATCTCGGACAATGGACCCGGAATCGATGCGCGCGATCGAGACAGGATTTTCGAACCATATTTCACGAGAAAGCAAGGTGGAACGGGCCTTGGACTTACCATAGTCAGCACAATTGTTGCGGACCACAATGGCTTTATTCGCGTGAAGGACGCGCCTGGAGGAGGCGCTCGATTCATCGTGGAGCTCCCCGCGAGAAAGCGCTAGGGCAATCGCGATTCATTTCACGAACGAGACACTGAAAGCCCGCAGTTCCCACTTCCCGACGTTCCACCTCATCGGGCACGACTCTCGATGCCGGCCGGTCACATGAACATTGTACATTCGTTAACAGATGAATCTCTCGAGAGCGCAGCCAAGGTCATCAGGTCCGGAGGGATAGTCATAGTCCCCACTGAGACGTTTTATGCGCTGGCAGCAAATCCCTTCGACGCGACAGCCTTGAGAAGGCTTCTGGCCATAAAGTCGAGAGACACCGGGAAGCCTCTGGCTCTAATTGCGGATTCCTTCGATTCTGTCAGACGTCTGGTCGCAGAACCGTCGCATACAGCGGTTGTTCTCATGCAACGGTTCTGGCCGGGCAGCCTCACGATTCTCCTCGATCCCCTCGAGCCTCTGCCCAGTGCGATTGTCGGTCCGCACGGGAAGGTCGGAGTAAGAGTTCCCCCGCCCTGCCCCGCTCGCGATCTTGCCAGCAGGGTCGGAGGCTTCATCACAGCCACAAGCGCCAATCTCTCCGGCGAACCGGACCCCGACCTCGTGGACCGAATTGCCCCGGGTGTCCGGGAGGCGGTAGAGCTGATCCTGGATCTTGGTCGGACACCAGGAGACAAGCCGTCAACCGTGGTGGAGCCAGTGGACGACAGTGTGCGTGTCCTTCGAGAAGGAACGATCCCGGCCGCAACCATTAGAGACGTTCTCAGCGCCTGGTCAAATCATGAGTCTAGGAACATCCCAGGGCCGTGAGCGGGAAACAAGGGAACTCGCGACAATCACAGTGTTGTACCAGAGTGGGTCCCGATGTTAGACTGGGTTCATCCCTGAGTTTGGTTTCCCCCGTTGGGAGCCGGCTCAAAATTGGTAAATGTAACTCACTTGTGTAATGTGCAAGGGCGCTTCTTGCCTGCGCGACAGGGCCAATGGACCCGAGACGTGAAGAGATTCACAGGGACTGCCGTCTCCCAAGACGAGTTTTCCTAGATTACAATAATCGGAAGGCGGACAACGCTTTTTCTCGGTCAAATTAGTTTGGCTCGATTCGGTGAGGGGGAGAGAATTGGCTATGGCTCAATTGGGGCTCCGGCTTCGGGTCTGTATTGGTAGGGAAAAGGGGGCTGGTGTCTCGTGGCCGGGAGCGTTCCCGATTGATGAACAACGACCATCACATCTCCGTAGAACTGCAGCAAGCCTTATTGTGAGACACCATCATGAAAACGAAACTCTTTAGTTCTCTTAGGTGGCTTCACCCCAGACGCCGGGCCGACACCTGCGAGCCGGAGACGTTCAGCCAGGATTGGGCGGAAGTCTTGTGCGGCCATCGGGACTGGGAAGACTACTATCGAAGAAGATGGCAGTATGACAAGAAGGTTCGCTCTACGCACGGGGTCAATTGTACCGGTTCGTGCTCCTGGGAGGTTTATGTCAAAGACGGCATCATCGTCTGGGAACTACAGCAGGTGGATTACCCTGGCTGTGGACCGAACATGCCGGATCATGAACCGCGAGGGTGTCCTCGTGGAGCGACCTATTCCTGGTACACGTACAGCCCTGTGCGTGTGAAGTACCCGTACATTCGCTCTCCCCTTCTAGAGATGTGGAGGGATGCTCTGAAGGCCAATTCAGATCCGGTCTCTGCATGGCAAAGCATCGTTGAGGACCCTGCGAAACGGCAACGGTATCAGAAAGCCCGGGGCAAAGGGGGCTTCGTCCGAATTTCCGAGGATGATGCGGCTACCCTCATAGCTGCGTCACTTGTGCACACGATAAAGCGATACGGACCCGACCGGATCTTCGGCTTCAGCCCGATACCTGCCATGTCCATGGTTGGGTACGCGTCGGGAGCAAGATTTCTGTCCTTGATCGGTGCGTCCATGGTTAGTTTCTATGACTGGTACTGCGACCCTATGAACTCCTGCCCCGCTTTGATCAGGTCATCGTGTGCGTCCATGGTTAGTTTCTATGACTGGTACTGCGACCTTCCCCCTGCCTCACCTCAAGTCTGGGGTGAACAGACGGACGTTCCCGAGAGTGCGGACTGGTTTGAAGCCTCGTATATGATTGTCTGGGGAACGAATCTCCCCATGACTCGCAGTCCGGACGCTCATTTCTTCATCGAGGCCAGATATCGAGGGGCTAAAGTGGCCGCGGTGGCGCCTGATTACGCGGAGTACGTCAGGTTCGCAGACACCTGGCTCCCAGCCAAGGCAGGAACCGATTCAGCACTGGCGATGGCCATGACCTTCGTGATACTCAAAGAGTTCTATCTGGACCGGGAATCCGAGTACTTCACTTCGTACGCTAAGACATATACAGATCTCCCCTTTGTTGTCGTTCTGGAGAAGGACGGAGACCGATACCTCTCGAACCGTTTCCTGCGGGCCTCGGACCTGGGAATCTCCGTCAACAACGCTGAATGGAAGACCGTCTTCTTTGACAAACAAGCCTACGAGTTTGTCGTGCCAAACGGCAGCATCGGCTTTCGGTGGAACGAGGCGGGACGGTGGAACCTAAAGCCGGAAAATTCTCTGACAGGTGCACCGGTTGATCCACTCTTAACCTTTGGCGAAGACAATCATGGCTGGGTCTCTATCGGATTCCCCTATTTCGGCCTGGAGGGTCCAAGAGTGAAGATCGGCACCGTCCCGGTGCGGAAGATCCAGGTCGATGGAAACGAGATTATCGTCACCACTGTCTTCGACATCTTGGTCGCCCACGTGGGGGTCAACCGGGGTAAGGGAGGAGATGCCGCGGAGAGTTATGACGATCCCAAGCCTTATACCCCTGCCTGGCAGGAAAGCTTGACCGGTTGCACGCGGGATGACGTGATACGGGTGGCACGGGAATTCGCGGAAAACGCGGAAAAAACCAGAGGGAAGTCGATGATTTTCCTTGGCCCTGGGGTCAACCACTGGTTCCATTCGGACACGACGTATCGGACGATTCTCAATCTGACAAGCCTTTGTGGCTGCCAAGGGGTCAATGGTGGTGGCTGGGCTCACTATGTGGGGCAGGAGAAGGTTCGACCGTTGGCGGGATGGTTCACCCTGGCGTTCGGCCTGGACTGGCTTCGACCGCCTCGATTCCAAAACGGCACGTCCTTCTACTACTTCGCCACGGATCAGTGGCGATACGATCCCCTGGACCCGAGAACCATCAGCTCTCCGCTGATGTCCGGCGAGCTGCCGCCACATACTGCCGACTACAATGCGATTGCAGCCAGACTTGGGTGGCTACCATCTTATCCTCAGTTCGACTGCAATCCGCTCGATCTCTGTACAGAAGCGGGTCCGAGCGGAGCTGTCTCCGAACATGAAATCATTTCGCGGGTGGTTGGCAAGCTCAAGCGGGGCGAGCTGAACTTCGCCATCCATGATCCGGATTCCATGGCAAACATTCCCCGCATCCTGTTCTTGTGGCGGTCGAACCTGTTGGGATCAAGCGGCAAGGGCCACGAGTACTTCCTCAAACACCTCCTAGGAACCCAAAACGCAGTTCTTGGCCAGCAGACTGATATCCGTCCGCAGGTAGTACGGTGGAGAGATCCGGCCCCCGAAGGCAAGCTGGATTTGTTGGTCACTCTAGATTTTCGTATGTCGACCAGTGCGTTGTACGCAGATGTGGTCCTCCCTGCAGCAGGATGGTACGAGATGTACGATCTGAGCACTACAGACCTACATCCGTTCATTCATCCGTTCAATGCCGCGGTAGACCCTCCATGGGAGGCAAGAAGCGACTGGGATCACTTTACGGCAATTGCCAAGCGTTTCTCAGAGCTTGCGTCAATCCACCTGGGCACGTGTCGGGATTTGGTAGCGACTCCATTATTGCACGACACGATTGGAGAAATCGCACAGCCTGTGGTCAAAGACTGGAAGAAAGGTGAAGTCGAGCCGATTCCGGGAAAGACCATGCCCAATCTTGTGGTGACAACTCGGGACTATCCCAATGTGCACAAAATGATGACCGCGCTCGGGCCCTTGGTAGAAAAGGTGGGCATCGGTGCCAAGGGAGTCGTATGGAATGCGGCGGAAGAATGTGCTGAGCTTAAAGAGAGGCTCGGAACGGTCAAAGCGCAGGGCATCACTGAGGGAAGGCCCGCACTCTTCACTGCCAAACATGTTGCGGAGGCTATCCTGGCCCTCGCTCCGGAGACAAACGGGCACGTGGCCGTAAAGGCCTGGGCCGGTGTGGAAAAAGTCAGCGGACTGAATCTTTCCCACTTGAGCACCGATCGAGAGGGGGTGAGACACACTTTTTCGGACCTGACCGCTCAACCTCGGACGTGCATTACTTCTCCCACATGGAGCGGCATGAAAACCGAAGGTCGCCGCTATGCTCCCTTTGTGATCAACGTCGAGCAGAAGGTACCTTTCCGCACCCTGACGGGTCGGGTCCATTTCTACCATGATCACTCATGGATGAGGGCTTTTGGCGACTCCCTGCCTATCTTCCGGCCGCCCCTGGACATGCAGGCGATGGGATCGACACGTGTGGGCCAGGAAGATGGCAAGACCATTGTGCTCAATTACCTGACGCCACATTCCAAATGGTCGATCCACAGCACCTACGCGGAAACGCTCATTATGCTAACCCTATTCCGGGGCGGCAACACCGTGTGGCTCAACGACGAGGACGCGGTCTCAATTGATGTGAAGGATAATGATTGGATCGAGTGCTTCAACGTCAACGGGGTAACCGTAGCCAGGGCCGTTGTGAGCCACCGCATTCCCCGTGGTAAAGCCTTCATGTACCACGCTCAGGAAAGGTTGATAGTACCCGGATCCAAGATTTCCAGCCAGCGCTCTGGAACACACAACAGCGTGACACGCATCACGATGAAGCCGACTCACATGATTGGCGGGTATGCCCAATTGAGCTACGGTTTCAATTACTACGGCACGGTCGGCTCGCAAAGAGATGAGGCGATCCTCGTCCGGAAGGCCACAGAGGTAGAATGGTATGAAGATTAGAGCCCAAATTGCCATGGTGATGAATCTTGACAAGTGCATCGGCTGCCACACATGTAGTATCCCTTGCAAGCATGTTTGGACCACACGGCCGGGTTCCGAGTACATGTGGTTCAACAACGTGGAGACCAAGCCGGGAATCGGCTATCCCAAGAAATGGGAGAATCAGAGTGAATACCGTGGGGGATGGGTATTCGAGCAGGGAACGCTGCGGCTTCGAGCAGGCGGCCGAGTAGAGAAGCTCTTGAAGATATTTCATAACCCGGATCTTCCGACCATTGACGATTACTACGAGCCCTGGACCTACGATTACGAGAATCTTGTAGCAAGTCCTCTCCGTACAAGACAACCGGCTGCCAGACCACGATCCGCTCTCACGGGTGAGCCTGCGGAAATTACGTGGGGGCCGAGTTGGGAAGATGACTTGGCAGGCGTGAACACGACCGGCATGGATGATGTCAATTTCAAAGATCTCGATGCGAATACGTTCCTCCACTTCAAGAACGTGTTCATGTTCCATCTTCCACGCATTTGCGAGCATTGCCTGAATCCCGGATGCGTAGGGTCGTGTCCGTCAGGAGCCCTCTACAAGCGGGAAGAAGACGGCATCGTCTTGGTAGATCAGGAGCGCTGCCGTGGGTGGCGGTACTGCATATCAGGCTGCCCGTACAAGAAGGTCTACTTCAATTGGAAAGCGGGGAGGTCGGAAAAGTGCCTCTTTTGTTACCCTCGAGTCGAGTCGGGATTGCCGACACTGTGTGCCCAGTCCTGCGTCGGTCGGATAAGATACCTCGGTGTCATCTTGTACGATGCTGACCGAATAAGAGAGGCTGCCTCAGTAACCGACGATCAAGGGGTGTATCAGGCTCAGCTATCCATGTTTTTGAATCCCCATGATCAGGCTGTAATCGAGACTGCCAGGTTGCAGGGCGTCCCCGAGAACTTTCTGACCGCAGCGCAAGCTTCTCCTGTATACAATCTGGCCGTACAATGGAAAGTGGCGTTTCCTCTGCATGCAGAATTCAGAACCCTGCCCATGGTTTGGTACGTGCCACCACTGAGGCGAAACACCACCAAATATCGATGCATTACCGCTATCTGAGCGGCAGGACCGCCAAAGCTGTTGAGTCCAACCTTGACCCAAACCCAGAACGCCGCCCGGAATGTGACCATACTCAGCGGGACACCTTCCCAAACCGGTTCAACGGAAGGATCTTTCGTCTTGCCTGTTGCTTCCAACACCATATCTCCTCAATTCGACACAGACCTCTCGTCTGCTCCTCAGCGCCCCTTCTTAACTTCCTCTTCACACCACGCGTAGAGGGCATCGTACATGGGGAACTCAAGCTCCATCTTCTTTTGGTCGTTGATTCCATGCAGGAGAGCGAAGCCGTGAGCTATGGCTTTGAGTCCCGCCCCTTCCGGTGAGTAGTCTAAGTCCGCAGGCACGTCTGCTGCGTGAACAATCCTTGCCATACGGGCAAGGGCTGGATCCTCTGTAAGGCCATACTTGAGCGTGAGGCTCTCGAAGGAGCACCGTCCATCCACATGGCCAAGCTCTGCGCCCGCAACGTCAAAAGGAATGGCACCATGCCGTTCGGCCTCGGAGAGCACCTTATCTTTGCTGACAAACAAGAACTCCGCGTCCAAGTCGATGAAGCGCTTTATCAGCCATGGACAGGCAATCCGGTCCACTTTGGCGTTCTCACGCGTAATCCATTTCATGCCTATTCCTCCAGTGGTTCGCCGAGTTCCTCCCACGCCTTGATTCCTGCTTGGAGAAACCTGACATCAGGATGGATTTGCTGAACGCGGTTAGCTATTCCCTCACTTACGCAACCACCCTTGACGCAGTACAGGACGACAGGTCCGTCCCGCGGCACTTGATCAATCATTCATAAATCTCTTCCGGATCACCCCAGACTGCGCTCTCAATCTTCTGTGACGCCGAGTCGAAGTCGGCTGGTCTTCCCACGTCAAAGACAGCAGGTTTCCGGTCACTGTTCATCAAAGCTTTCAGTTCCTCGGCAGTTATAGAATCAGCCAAATTAAAGTCCCCTCTATTCAGAGCTGCACAATACGAGCTTCAGGAAAATACGGTTCCACCTTTCGGTCATGGTGACCGTGCGGGCAAAGGCTCAGTGTGCACATCCTTCCCATAAATCGCAAATCCAAGCGTTCCCAGACCTCCGAAAGCGAACGCCACTAGGAAATTGGTTTCCGGGCTGATCTCCCATAGCAGAGCGCCACCGAAAGCAGCTACTGAGACGCATACGTCCCGAATGAGGTAATACAGTCCGAACATCCCAGCCTTGCAGGTGTCGGGAGCGAGATCCATGATCAAAGCCTTGCGGGTCGGCTCACCGAACTCTTTGAGTCCCCTCACCACGAACGCCAAGATCAACCACTCGAATGTCCGGCAGTACATGAGAACCAAGGGAAACAGGGTGAAGAAAGCAAATGTGACAAGCACATAGGGCTTCTTGGTCCCTTGATCGGCAAGATAGGCAACTGGGATATAGATGAGCACTGCAGTACCCATTTCGATGCTTGTCAGAAGCCCAAACTGGACCGGGGACACAGGCTCAGTGATTACCTTCATGCACCAGACGACCACAAACGCATACGGAATCTGTTCGCAGAACCGTATGAGAATATCGGTGACCAGCAACCCCTTCATCCGGGGGCTCATCAGTCTGAACATCTTCAAGGGGTTCTTCTCAGGCACGAGCTCACACTCGTTGGTCTGGCCGGATTGCCGCCTTTCTTCAATGAGGATTTGCTGAAGGATCAGGGCCACCCCAGCCAGCACGAACGCTGCCAGGAACGCGATGCGAACCCCGTCACGTTCCCCCCAAACGCCAATACAGAGGCCCCCGAGAATGGGGCCTAAAGCCATGGGAATTCGGCGCACCAGGGAGTGCATGGTCACGCCCATTGTGCGCTTGTTGTTGGGAAGCACCTCATACATCAAGCTCATAGTTGCAGGGAGTGAGATGGCTGACCAGGAAATGAACAACGCCGCGCCAAGAAGGACTGCTTGCCAGGTGGGCACGAGAATCACGATGGCAAACCCCGCCATGGCCACAAGATTGAACACCACCAGCGCTCTCTTGCTCCCGATCCGATCGGACAGATAACCACCGGGGAACGAGTAAAGGGCAGACAGCAAGTTATCCATGGCGTTCAAGAACCCGATAGACAGAGCTCCACCTCCCAACGCCATCATGTAGATGGGAAGGAACCGTTCGGCCATGCGTTCGCCCATCCCCACCAAGATAACTATGGAAAGAACTCCTACCGTGCCGCGTTGCAACGCCAGGAAGCCGGGAAGGCGTTCAATGTGTGTCCGAACTGAATGAGCCATCAGATCCTCTCAGGAGTGTGCGACTGCGACGATCAAATTCAGGAATACCGCGAAGCGCGCAGGTCTCCGCGGTCTTGGTCAGTATCACGGCACAGGCGGCTCGTGATCTTTGCAAAAAGGAGCCTCTCCAATCACTGGCTTCTGGCATACGCGACACAAGCCCCTTCTCACGGGGTCTTTGATGTGCGCGCATGGATCTCCAGTCTCTGTTTCCGGTGATCCCACGGCTGTGGATTTTTGTACCTGACTCTCTCTTTCATCTCTCTCGGACATGGTGATTACCTCCCGTTTCTCTGCTCATTCCCAGCGATCCATTGGCTACCGGTGCAGGGCTCGTTCATAATCGGTCTTAACGCAAACCGTGTTGGCAAGCTCGGCTCCAATACTTTTCATTGTCCGATCTCCCCGGCCTCTTGACTTAACGATACAACTGCATCATTATCATGTCAAGTGTTGCACAGAGGTGACTGATGGCCCAATGTCTTGACGGAAAATGGCTGCTTCTCATCCACCAGATCCCCCCAAAGCCCGGATACCTCAGGGTTAAGATCTGGAGGAGGCTGCAGGCTCTCGGCGCTGTAGCCATAAAGAACTCCGTGTACGTCATCCCAAAGAACGAACAGACCCTTGAAGACTTTCAGTGGGTTCTCAGGGAAATCATGCAAGCAGGGGCGGAAGCTTCGATCTGTGCTGCGAGCTTTGTCGAGGGACTGACTGACGAACAGGTGGAAGGTCTGTTCCGGACAGCGCGTGACGCAGACTACGGACAGATTACCGATGAGGCCAAAGCTGTTCTGGACACCGCTCCTCCCACCACGTCGATGACGGAGGAAGACCGATCCGAACTGGAGGCTGCCTTGACACGCCTCAAGAAGAGGCTCTCGGTTGTCGACAAGCTGGACTTCTTCGGGGCGCCCGGTCGCGAACCAGCTTCGACCCTGTTGGAGAAGATTGAGCTCAGGCTGGCAGAAGCACGCAGTCTGAAGGATACGGGCTCGAAGGAGCACAGCACTTCAGTTCTCACCCAGTCACAAGGGCGAACATGGGTGACGCGGAAGGGAGTCTACGTCGATCGCATTGCGTGTGCGTGGCTCATTCGCCGCTTCATTGACTCTGAAGCTTCGTTCAGATTCGTTTCTGAGCGGGGCTACCGTCCGAAGGCGGGCGAACTGCGATTCGACATGTTTGAAGGAGAGTTCACTCACGAGGGGAATCTCTGCAGCTTCGAAGTCCTTGTTCGGGGTTTTGCCATCCGGGACAAAGCCCTCGCTGAAATCGGGGAGATCGTACATGACCTTGACCTCAAGGATGGCAAGTTCAGCAGGCCCGAGACTACCGGAATCTCTGTATTGCTCGACGGGATCGTTGCATCCCGCAAGCGTGATGAGGATCGCCTAGAGCGGGGATCGTCACTGTTCGACGACCTGTACGAGTATTTTCGGAGAAAGCGTTGAAATGGGCCTGCCGTCGGCGACCTGATCTGAGACAGGGCATGAGGCATGATCGAGGGAGCTTGCGATGAACGGGTCTGACTCCAAGGCACTGGTATCGTCGGCTAACGCTGATTCAAATGCCCGTGGTTTTGTTGATACCTTCAAGGGGCTGTGCGCCGGGTGATTTTTGGCACGAGCGTCTTACGGTTTGGCACGAACGCCAGTCTTGGCTCTCTTCGCCGCATCGCAGGGCGACGGGCCGGAGGCAGTAGCCTTCGCGGTGGCCATTTCCACGGTGACGGGCATTTTCTTCAAGATGCCAGCGGGTGTCCTGTCGGACGTTATAGGCCGAGCTCGGACCCTCTTCACCGGGTTGGCGGTGTTCGCATTTGTTCCGTTCGCGTATTTGTTCGTTTCATCTTATGAGGCAGTGGTGGTTGCTCGGTTCTTACACGTTTTCGCCACAGCGGTCTACGGCCCTGTAGTGATGCCGGTTGTAGTGAGTGTGGCTGGCGACAAGCGAGGGGAGATGCTTTCGTGGTTTTCCTCTGTCACCATCTTGGGAACTCTTCTCGGGGCGCCGTTCGGCGGGTTCCTCCTTTCATGGCTTTCCGGCGGTCTGGAGCCAACTCTCCGTGATTACCACGTCATCTACGGGGCGGTCGCCGCGATGGGAATGGCTTCTTTTCTGATTGCATTGTGGGTAATGCAGGGACGCTGGGATGCCCCGAACAACGAAGATGGCCGAACGCTATCTGCCGTGTGGACGAAGTTTCGCTGCGGCGTGAAGGAAAGCCTCATGGGCAGACGGGTCCTTCTGACCAGCAACATGGAAGGCATCCAAAACCTTTCCGTGGGGGAGTTGGAGGCGTTCCTCCCGATCTATGCGGTCCATGGTCTGCGGATTGATTGCCTTTCAAGCTGGTATGCAATGGTAATCACCGTTGCTTCCGCATAAGTCTTCTGCTAATCAGGAATAGGCATGGCCGCACGGTTGAGCCACCGTTCCTCGGGCTTCGGTTAAGTCCAAGGACTGCTGCGACCGGAAAAATGCCCATAAGCGCCAGGCTTCTCGCTGCCGGACCACTCGGTATCCTTTCCCAGGTTAGGTGCCCGCAACAGCGCTGAAGAAAGCGTTGCCTGAAAATCCGAGGCATGAGAGGTATCATGGATCAGATCATCACGGGTGTTCCGTTAACGCTGTCGACGCCTCTGCTGGCAGATGCATGCGTGCGGTTAGGGATAGGAATTCGCCTTGCGCCCCCTGGGATTCGTCCCATAATCAGGGGAATTCCGCTTGCCGGGCCAGCGCTTCCCGTTCGGCACTACGGAAGTGTCGACATCTTTCTGGAAGCGATCGAAGACTCTGAACAGGGCGACGTTCTCGTGATTGACAACCAGGGCAGATCGGACGAAGGGTGCATCGGCGATCTCACTGTTCTCGAAGCGCAGTCCGCAGGCCTCGCCGGAATTACGCTGTGGGGCTGCCATCGGGACACTGGTGAAATCTTGCAGACCGAATTCCCTGTCTTCACGTATGGGGCCTGGCCAGCCGGTCCTCTCCGGCTGGACACGCGGCATGCGGAGGCTTTGCTGTCGGCCCGTTTCGGAGAGCTGACGATTACGAGAGACGATTTTGTTTTCGCAGATGACGACGGCGTCCTATTCTTGCCCACGGATCGACTTGAGCAAATCACAACGACTGCTCTTGAGATCCAGGACACGGAACGTCACCAGGCCGCAATGATCAAGTCAGGAACAAGCTTGCGCAAGCAGCTCAAGTTCGCTGACTATTTGTCAAAACGGAAAACCGATCCATCGTATTCATTCCGAAAACACCTGAAGGCCGTAGGCGGCGCCATTGAAGAGTGAGGTAAATTGACGTTCGACGCATTTTCCCAAGGGCCTTCACGCCAAATCGTATGATTTTCGGTTGGAGAAGGGGCGATCGCTTCGCCCCTATTCCCCTGAAACTCTTCTAACCTTTGTTCTCTTGCTGCGCCCCTGTTTGCCTGGCACGATACATCTTCACCGTTTGGGTGAGCATCCTGGCGAGGTCCTCGGCCTGCTCGACCGTCATGTAGATCTGCCGTTCGTACAATTCACCGAGTCCCTGGGAGCCTTTGTCCGGCACGGGCACGAACCTCCCGAAAAACAGAGAAATATCCCGGGGGCTCGTGGCAACGAGAGCGCAATTTGAGTAATAGATCGCCATCTGGTTGGACATCATCCGTGCAGGGCCGCTTGCAGGGGTCGACTGAGGTGACTCCGCCTCCGATGTTTTGGTTTGGCTTGTGCTCATGTTCATGTACCTTTCTCCGGTAAATTTAGCGCCACCCAGTGAGCATGCGTGGCTGTAGTGAGTGTTGTAGGCTACAATAATGCGCGTTGAGAATTGCGCTCGCAGCACAGCTCAACACGAAAGATCGCGGGCCGCGGCAGCCTGTGCCCCTCACTATACTCTATCTCACGGCCCCAAGTGCAGGTTCTCTTCACGGTTGATCCACCGGCTCGCCCCTCAGTTCGCAGGTCAGGCCGGATGCTACCGTTCCCGCAGGCTTTCACTGGTATGTTGAATGAGCGGTGTGAGAAAGTACTCGATCACCCGTCGATTCCCTGTCTTGATCTCAACCGTGACCGCCATGCCGGGTGTCAGGTCCACGATCTTTTTCTCAACCGGAATTGTGGATTTCGACAGTTTCACCCTGCACGAGTACACCAGCCCTTTCTTCTCGTCCAGGATCGCGTCGGAAGACACTGTCTTCACCTCACCGTGAATGGTTCCGTACTTGGTATAAGGGAAGGTCTCGATCTTCACTTCAGCTTCCTGGCCTGCAATGACGAAGCCGATGTCCTTGTTCTCCACGAAAGCTTCCACTTCCAGGGGGTCGTCTTTGGGCACAACCACCATGAGCTGCTGTGCAGGGGTGACCACGCCTCCTACTGTGTGAACCGCAAGCTGCTGCACAGAGCCGTCCACTGGGGTAATGAGCTTCATGAGCCTGTGACGCTGCCTGGCCTTGATAAGCTCCTGTTCATTGGTGGTAATCTTCTGGTCAGCCTCATGCTGAACCTCCAAGATAGTGCGCCGGGTCTCAGCCATGAGCGAGGCCCTCAGCTTGACAGCCTCATCCAGGGACGCCTGAATCTGGTGATTCTTCTCTGATTGCGCTGCGAGCTGTCCTTCCTGCTCTATGGCCGCCCTTTCCTGCTCGCGCCACTGTTGCTCTGACACGACTTCCTTCTCGTGGAGTGTCTTGAACACATCCGCACGATCCCGCATGATGGGTACCGTACGTTCCAGCGTAGCCACCAGCTCGCGATTGGAGCGAAGTTCCGCCTCCCTGCTGGTAATTTCAGCCTCAATTCGCTCCAGCTTGGTCCTGTACTCACGCCATTGGCTTTCCAGGAGTCGACGCTCCGAGGCGACCCTCTCCGCGTCAAGGTCCGGCAATTCCCTGAAAACGGGCTCATCTCCATCCATTCCCCGGAGGAACGCTTGAGCTCGGGCTGATTGCAATCGTGCGACAACGAGGTCGTTCTCCAGACGGGCAGTGTCGGCTCCCGTGGAAGTGGCGTCCAATTCGATGAGCACGTCCCCTGCTTTCACGGTTTGCCCGTCCGTGACGTAGATGGCTTTCACCACTGAAGTCTCCAGAGGTTGGATGACCTTCACCCGTTCGTTGGGCACTGTCTTCCCCTGGGCAGTTGCAACCACGTCCAGCCGACCGAAAATCGCCCAAAGCACGGCAATGACGGCAAACGCTATCAACAGCCACATGGCCACACGGGGAGCCGGGGACACTGGCGTCTCCTGGAGGGCCAAGGCAGCGGGGAGGAATTGAGACTCGTGGGACATGCGAGCAGGCGCATCCAATTCCTTGCGGTGCTGCCACGCGTGCCGAATAGCGGCTCCATATCGGCGCAGGAGATCGTTCGTTGCTTCCAGACCTGGGTTCACTCCCATGCTCGGCTCCTCAACCCTGCTGCAGATCGTGCAACCGTCGGTAATAACCGTCCTGCCGCCCGAGCAGATCCGCATGGGGGCCGCATTCCACGATCTGACCGTGATCCATGACCACGATACGATGGGCCATACGGACGGCAGAGAGCCTGTGAGCCACTATTATCACAGTGCGACCGCTGCAAATGGCCTTCATGTTGTCCTGAATCACCCGCTCGGATTCATAGTCAAGCGCGCTGGTCGCTTCGTCAAAGATCAGAATACGAGGGTTGGTCATGAGGGCCCTAGCTATGGCAATACGCTGGCGCTGTCCGCCCGAAAGCGTGTCCCCGTGCTCGCCTACCAGAGTGTCATACGCTTCAGGCAGCTCCAGGATAAAGTCATGAGCGCCGGCAAGCTTGGCTGCCTGAATCACTCGTTCCATGGCCGCCCCCGGCTCCGCGAGAGCGATGTTCTCTCGGATGGTGCGATTGAACAGGATATTCTCCTGCAATACCACCCCAATTTGACGGCGGAGCGATGAAGAGTTCGCCAACGCCAGGTCAAGACCATCGATCAGGACCCTGCCTCGCTCCGGGACGTACAGCCGTTGCACCAGCTTGGTAACCGTGCTCTTGCCGGAACCCGAAGGTCCCACTATGCCCAGGACCTCGCCGGCAGGAATGTCAAGATCGATCCCCCTGAGCACCTCGGGACCGTCCGGCCGATAGCGAAACACCACGCTGTCGAACACGATACGGCCCTGAACCGGCGGAAGCGTGCTCTTGGCGTTGGAAACCTCAGTGCGGCTATTGAGGATGTCCCCTAGCCGCTGGACTGAAATGCCGGTTTGCTGAAAGTCCGTCCAGAGCTGAGCTAACCGCATTATAGGCTGAGCGACCTGTCCGGAAAGCATGGTGAATGCTATGAGCTGGCCTACGGTCATTTCCCCGCCTATGACAAGCCGCGCTCCCAACCACATTGTCGCTACGGTTACCAGCTTGCCGATCAGTGTGACGCCGCTATGTGCGACCGTGCCGATCGTGGTTGCGCGGAAGCTCGTGGATACGTACGCTGCCAATTGGTTGTCCCAACGGCGAGTCAATTGCGGTTCCACGGCCATGGCCTTGACCGTGCCGATGCCGGACAGGGCTTCCACCAGAAATGAATGGTTCTCTGCGCCTCGGTTGAATTTCTCCTGGAGAGCCTTCCTCAGGAGGGGGATACACACAGCGGACAGCAGGGCATAGCACGGGAGAGACGCCAGGACGATCAGGGTTAGCCAGATACTGTAATAGAGCATCACCGCAATAAATACCACGGAGAAGAGCAAATCCAGCACCAGCGTAATTGCATTACTGGTCAGGAAATTGCGGATGTTCTCCAATTCACGCACGCGCGCAACAGAGTCTCCCACCCGTCTGGCTTGAAAATAGGCCAGAGGCAAATGCAACAGGTGGCGGAACAATCGAGCACCGAGCTCCACATCAATGCGGCTCGTGGTATGTGCGAACACATAGCTGCGCAGCCCGCTGAGAGTCACCTCGAAGACGACCACCACGAGGAGCCCGATCGCTATCACATCAAGGGTTGTAAATCCCCGGTGCACAAGCACCTTGTCCATCACCACCTGGAAAAACAGCGGCGTCACCAGTGCGAAGAGCTGAAGCACAAAACTGACGATAAGCACTTCGCCTAGGAGCCTGCGATACTTCACGATCGCAGGAATGAACCACGTGAAGTCAAACTTGCGCAGCTCTCCGGCAAGGGAAGCCCGGGAGGTGAAGAGAATTAGCTCACCTGTCCAGCGGCCTTGGAGGTCCGCGTGAGAGATGGCCTCAGGCCGACCCACCCGCGGATTGAAGATCAAGACCTTGTCTTCCTCGCTCTTGGCAATAAGAATGAAGCCGTTGTCAGCACACAAAGCCATTGCGGGCAACGGCGTCCGATCCAGGCGACCGACAGTCGTCTTGACCGCCTTGACCTTCAGGCCGAGGTGTTTGGACGCCAAGAGAACCTCGGACTTGGAGAACGGTTGTCCGTCCGTTCTGAACTGGTGCGCGATCTGATCGGGATCCGCTGCTATTTCGTGCAGCCGCGCAAGCATTATAAGGCAGGTCAGCCCTGTATCGACCTGAGGTTTCTGTGCGTCTCCTTCTGCCATCATATTTCAGCTTGCCCTTCTCGTCTCATTGAACGGAAAGTGTTTTCACACGGTCGCTCCTGGTTCAGCTTGTGGGCCCAGACCTATTCTCAAAGCGCTCCACTGTACCCCATTCCTGATTCCTCCCTGTGGGAGCCTGCGAGAGGTCTACCGCCAGTTCGCTGCGATCAGGGGATTGAGCACATCCTGGTAGTTGGTCGGCAGGGAGGTCTGACCTGCAGCCGGAGGAGCGAACGCAGCCATCGCGCTGACCAGTGCGTCTACGTTGCTGCTGAGTAGCGTCTTGCCGTCGCTCGTCTTGAATTCCTCCACCCGATA
>Ga0067045_1028873_pt1 | contig 26461 bp, 17 predicted proteins | sample TerdegcTABiofilm_FD_59184 | JGI IMG/M metagenome (GOLD analysis project Ga0067045, IMG submission 59184) | Combined Assembly of (Gp0054472, Gp0054536) Wastewater bioreactor microbial communities from Singapore -Terephthalate degrading... | reverse complement strand
TCATTCTGATGGATTACGCAAATCTCAAGGTCTCTGAATCAGACAGCATCAGACGGAAACTAAGGGCAGTTGGAGCCGAGCTCCGTGTTGCCAAAAATACTGTCATGAAAATGGCTGCCTCCGGTACTCCGGCTGAGGTTCTGATGAATCATTTTGCCGGTCCCAAGATACTCGTTATCGTGCATGACGGTCAAGATCCTGTCGCTGCCGCCAAGGTCCTTCTGGAGTCTCTAAAGGGACTGGAGTCGTTGAAAATCGTATGCGGCATGTTGGGCGGTAAATATATGGATGCAACGGGTGTCGAGGCCTTGTCCAAGATGCCGAGCAGGGAAGTTATGCTTGCCAAGTTGCTGTCTGTAATGGTTGCTGTCCCTACGGGTTTTGTCAATGTACTGGCTGGTGTGCCCAGAAAGCTTTTGTACGCACTCAAGGCTATTGAAGAACAGAAGGCACAATGATTTTGAGTGCGCTGTTGTAATTCAGCTATTTTGTTTAATCCAATATACATAATCTATCAGGAGGAAATTTTCAGATGTCCATCACTAAAGCAGATGTCATAGAATTCATATCCAACATGACCGTTCTTGAACTATCCGAGCTCGTCAAGGAGCTTGAGGAAAAATTCGGTGTCAGTGCCGCTGCCCCCATGGCGGTAGCGGCTGTAGCGGCAGGCCCTGCAGAGGCAGCCGCTCCAGCTGAAGAGCAGACGGAGTTCACCGTTATTCTGGCGGATGTGGGCAGCCAGAAGATAAACGTCATCAAAGAGATTCGTGCAGTTACGGGTCTTGGGCTGAAAGAGGCCAAGGATTTGGTTGAGGGTGCTCCCAAGCCCATAAAGGAAGGCGTTTCCAAGGAAGAGGCCGCCAAGATCAAGGAAATAGTCGAGAAGGCCGGCGCCAAGGTCGAAATTAAATAGTTGTGTTTTGATATTGTTTTTTGTAGAGCTATTACATCGTATATAACGAGCATATCGGTTTGAGATGTTGGGAAGACTATCTCCTTCCCAACATCTTCTTTTTGTTGTTTTTGCATGTAATCAATTACCAAGTACCAATAATATACAGTATATGTTCAGTATCGGCTTCTTTCAGGATTCACTGAATGGTGTGATTCATCACACTTGGAGTGTAAAAATTGGTGATTTGGGTTCAATATATCGATATCCCATGTAATTTGCAGGTGATTTGCCTGCGTTATCTTTTGCCTGCTATATAAGCCATTCAAAATAGCCGTAAGGGGCGACAAAAATATGGAGCATAACCAGACATTCGTTCTCAGGAAAAGTTTCGGCTCTGTCAAAAAAAATATTGAGTATCCTAACCTCATTCAGCTGCAGACACTTTCATTTGCGAAATTTTTATACGGTGAAAAGACTGCCGATGGAATGCACCATTCCGGTTTGGAAGATGCCTTTAAAAGTGTGTTCCCCATTCGTGATTACACCGGTACCTTTTCGCTGGAGTTCGTAGATTATGAGATTGGTGAACCAAAGTATTCCATCGATGAATGTATATCGCGTGGGGCGACCTATGAAGCGCCTGTGAAAATCGGTATCAGGCTGTCCAGTTATGATATCGATAAAGAGAGCGGTGCGCAGAGCCTGAGAGATATCAAGGAACAAGAGGTTTATTTCGGCACCATTCCACTCATGACCAGTACCGGTACATTTGTGATCAATGGCACCGAGCGTGTTGTCGTAAGTCAGCTTCAGAGATCACCTGGTGTTTTTTTCGATCATGACGGAGGGAAAAGCCATGCAAGCGGAAAGCTGCTTTATTCAGCCCGTATCATCCCTGTCAGAGGTTCCTGGATCGACTTCGAATTTGATATAAAAGATATTCTGTATGTAAAAATCGATCGTAAACGCAAGTTTCCCGCCACATTGCTTTTGAAAGCCATAGGGGTCGAGGATATTCTCGGAAGCTTTTATGACCTGGATATATATCAATTGGAAGATGGATTGGCATACCGCAGGGTCAATTCAAAAACCATGCTGGGGCAAAAGGCCACCAGGGATATATTGAATCCACAAACAGGCGATGTACTGGTCAAAAAAGGCGCCAAATTTTCCAAAAGTGTGCTGCGTAAGCTTGAAGAAAGCGGTATAGCCCGTATTGCGGTGGAAAGGGAGGAACTCGTTGGCAAGGTGGTCTGCTATGACGTGGTGGACCCTGTGTCCGGTGAGGTCCTTTTGCACTCCAATGATACCATCAAGGCGGAGCACCTTGACGGTTTTCTGCTGCATAATGTCCATGAATTGAAGGTGTTGTTTATGGACGGCCTCAATGTCAGTTCCTCCATAAGAGACACACTGTTGATGGATAAGACCAAAGACAGAAATGACGCATTGCTGGAGATATACAGACGTCTCAGGCCTTCAAGCCCATTGATCGTGGATGTGGCAGAGAAATTCTTCAATTCCTTGTTTTTCAGTCCAGAGACATATGACATCTCGGAGGTTGGAAGATATAAGATCAACCAACGACTCAAGCTTTCCGCACCTCTGTCCCAGAGGGTCCTTGCTGCCGAGGATATAATCGCTACCATAAAGGAACTGGTGAGGATCAAGGATGAAAAAGGGGTTGTGGACGATATCGACCATCTCGGCAACAGACGTGTGCGTTCTGTGGGTGAATTGGTGGAAAATCAGTACCGCATAGGATTGGTGCGCATGGAAAGGGCGATAAAGGAACGGATGGGCCTTCAGGATATTGATGCCCTTATGCCCAATGACCTGGTAAATCCCAAGCCTGTCACCTCGGTTTTGAAGGAATTTTTTGGTTCAAGCCAGCTTTCCCAGTTCATGGATCAGACCAATCCGCTTGCTGAAGTAACCCATAAGCGCCGTCTCTCCGCCCTTGGGCCCGGAGGTCTTTCTCGCGAACGGGCCGGTTTTGAGGTGAGGGATGTGCATGCCACGCATTATGGCCGTATCTGCCCCATCGAGACGCCGGAAGGCCCCAATATCGGCCTCATAGTCTCCCTGAGCGCCTTTGCCCGAGTGAACGATTATGGATTCGTTGAAACACCCTATAAAAAGATTGTAAACAGACAGGTGCAGCCTGAAGTCATATATATGACGGCATCTGAGGACCAGCAGGAGGTCATAGCGCCTGCAACTGTGCCCGTGGATGATCAGAACCGTGTCATTCCAGAGCGGGTTGGCGCCAGGGCAAAGGGTGATTTCATGCTGGTGTCGGCTGACGAGTTGACCGCCATGGATGTAGCTGCAAATCAGTTGGTCAGCGTGGCCTCTTCTTTGATTCCGTTTCTGGAGCATGACGATGCCAACCGCGCCCTAATGGGTTCCAACATGCAGAGGCAGGCGGTGCCGTTGCTTGTTTCCGAGGCGCCGTTGGTGGGTACAGGCATGGAACTGCATGTCGCCAGGGATTCCGGTGCCACCATAGTTGCAAAGGCGGATGGCTGGGTGGAGGATGTGGACGCCACTCGTTTAGTGGTGGTTTATGAAGAAAATCCTCAGGAGGGTATGGAACTGGATGTCTCCGGCCGCACCTCCAGATTGCAGGTGGATATACATAAACTCAAGAAGTTTCAAAAATCCAATCAGACCACCACACTGAATCAGAAGCCCCTGGTCTATGCAGGACAACGAATCAAAAAGGGCCAGGTGCTGGTGGATGGTCCCGCCACCGCCAACGGTGAATTGGCCCTTGGCCGAAATGTGGTGGTGGCCTTTATGCCTTGGCGTGGCTACAACTTTGAGGATGCCATCATTATTAACGAAAGGATAGTCAAAGAGGATATCTATACCTCCGTTCACATAGAGGAATTTGAGGTTGAGGCTCGGGATACCAAACTGGGCAGAGAAGAGATCACACGTGATATTCCAAATGTCGGCGAGGAGGCCCTTAAAAATCTGGATGAAAGCGGCATAATCTGTCTGGGCGCAGAGGTCAAGCCCGGTGACATATTGGTCGGCAAGGTCACACCCAAGGGTGAGACGATGCTCTCCGCGGAAGAAAAGCTGCTCAGGGCCATCTTTGGTGAAAAAGCTGGTAATTTCAAGGATACTTCCCTGCGCGTGCCTCCCGGTATCGAGGGCGTGGTGATAGATGCCAAGGTCTTCAGCAGAAAGGGTGTAGAGAAGGATACCAGGGCCAAGAGTAACGAAGACATGGAGATCGCCCGCATACAGAAGGACCAGGCGGACGAGCTGGCCATTATTCAGCGCGTGGCGCGTGAGAGACTTGCCCGTATTCTGACAGGCAAAAAGCCCGCTGTATCCATCAAGGACAGCAAGGGCAGGCTGCTTTTGGAGGCAGGCAGGGAGATTTCCAGCGAGTCCCTGGCGGATATCCCCCTTTATCGTTTGCACGATCTCATTCTGGAGGGCCAGAAGCGCCTGGATATGTCTGTCGCCGAGGTCCTGGCCTGGTATGAACAGGAAGATGAGCGCATTCGCCAGTTCTTTGAAGGCCGCATAGAAAGATTAAAAAAGGGGGACGAGCTGCCTCCTGGTGTCATAAAAATGGTCAAGGTGTATGTGGCCATGAAGCGTAAGTTGCAGGTCGGTGACAAGATGGCCGGCAGGCACGGCAACAAGGGTGTGGTTTCCAAGATTGTGCCGGTGGAAGATATGCCTTATTTCGCAGATGGGACGCCGGTGGACATCATTCTCAACCCCCTCGGCGTGCCGTCCCGTATGAATGCAGGCCAGATACTGGAGGTGCATCTGGGCTGGGCCACGCGTAATCTGGGTAAGCAGCTGATGGAGTTGGCCAGAGAATATAAAATAGACACAGTGCGCACCAGATTGAAGGAGTTTTTTGCAGACGAGGAACTGGAGGGCATGCTCTCCGGTCTTTCCGATGAAGAGTTGTCCAGGCTGTGTATGCGGTTTGAAAACGGCATTCCTGTGGCTACGCCTGTGTTTGACGGCGCTACGGAAGAGGATATCCATGAACTGCTTGCCTCTACTGGGCAACCCAGGACCGGCCAGATGACGCTTTATAACGGCATGACCGGTGAGCCGTTGGCCGAGCCTGTAACCGTAGGCATAATGTACATGCTCAAACTGCATCACCTTGTGGATGAGAAGATACATGCCCGTTCCATAGGCCCCTATTCACTTGTCACGCAGCAGCCGCTGGGCGGTAAGGCCCAGTTCGGTGGTCAGCGTCTGGGCGAGATGGAAGTCTGGGCCCTTGAGGCATACGGCGCCGCCCATGCCCTTCAGGAGTTTTTGACCGTGAAGTCCGACGATGTCAACGGACGTTCCAGGATGTATGAAAAGATCGTCAAGGGGAACAATCTGCTGGAGGCCGGACTTCCTGAATCCTTCAATGTATTGGTCAAGGAATTACAGGGGTTGTGTATGGATATGGAGCTGATCGAGTGATGCGGTCTTGTAGCTTGCCATTATGCATCCAGTCAAAGCGTTGTGACGGTGTGATTGGTCACGCCTGATCAGGATTGGGCGCAATGAATTGCGCCCCTACACTTTCGCCAGGAGTTTTCGATGGAAGAATTATTCCCTTTTTTTGCAGCACCCAAAGATCCTTTGAATTTTAAGGCAGTCAAGATATCCATAGCCTCTCCGGAAAAGATACTGGAGAGATCCCACGGGGAGGTCAAACAACCCGAAACCATAAATTACCGTACCTTCAAGCCGGAAAAAGACGGTTTGTTTTGTGCCAAGATATTCGGGCCTGTGAAGGATTACGAGTGTCTCTGCGGCAAATATAAACGCATGAAGCACCGGGGGGTCATCTGTGAAAAATGCGGTGTGGAGGTCATACAGGCCAAGGCGCGCAGAGAGCGTATGGGGCACATCTCCCTGGCGGCCCCCGTGGCACATATATGGTTTTTGAAGAGTCTTCCCAGCAAGATCGGTATGCTGCTGGATATGACCACCAAGGATCTGGAAAGGGTTTTGTATTTTGAGTCTTATATCGTCATTCATTCCGATACGCCTGAGCTCAAGGTCGGGGATGTCCTTTCTGAGGATGCCTATCATAAGTATTTGGAATTATTGGGTGATAAGTTTCAGGTTTCCATAGGGGCAGATGCGATCCGGTTTTTTTTGGAGAAATTGGACCTTCCTGCGCTGTCTGTAAGCCTGCGTGAGGAGATGTTGTCCACCCGTTCCGACCTTAAGCGTAAAAAGCTCGCCAAGCGTCTGCGCGTGGTGGACGCCTTCAAGGATTCAGGGAATCGTCCGGAGTGGATGATCCTTCATGAGGTCCCTGTTCTGCCGCCGGATCTCAGGCCGTTGGTGCCCCTGGATGGAGGCAGGTTTGCCACATCCGACCTGAACGATCTCTACCGTCGTGTCATCAACAGAAACAACCGGCTGAAACGTCTTCAGGAAATAGACGCCCCCGAGATCATCATTCGTAACGAGAAGCGCATGTTGCAGGAGGCGGTGGATGTCCTGTTCGACAACGGCCGCAGAGGCCGTGTGGTGACAGGCACCAACAAGCGTCCGTTGAAGTCAATTGCAGACATGCTGAAGGGTAAACAGGGGCGTTTCCGACAGAATCTGCTTGGAAAACGTGTAGATTATTCAGGAAGAACGGTCATTGTGGTGGGGCCTGAACTGCGTCTGTATCAGTGCGGTCTGCCCAAGCGTATGGCCATTGAGTTATTCAAGCCCTTCATCTATAACAAACTGGAAGAAAAGGGTCTGGTTACCACGATCAAGAGCGCCAAGAAGATGGTCGATCGGGAGGTCCCTGAGGTCTGGGATGCACTGGACGAGGTGGTTCGCGAGCATCCTGTCATGTTGAACAGGGCGCCGACCCTGCATCGTCTGGGCATACAGGCATTTGAACCGGTCCTCATCGAGGGAAAGGCTATTCAGCTTCATCCCCTGGTCTGTACGGCCTTCAACGCAGATTTTGATGGAGACCAGATGGCCGTGCATGTCCCGCTTTCAGTGGAGGCGCAGACTGAGGCACGTGTGTTGATGATGTCCACCAACAACATCCTGTCGCCTGCCAGTGGAGAACCCATTATCACAGCGTCTCAGGATATTGTTCTTGGCGTTTATTACATGACCCGTCAAAGACCTTTTGCCCTGGGAGAAGGCAAGTGTTTCAGCTCCAAGGAGGAGGTCATCATGGCCTGGCATCATGGTCAGGTGCACCTTCAGGCGGCAATCAAGGTCAGAATAAATGACAAACTTGTGGATACCACTGTGGGTCGGGTGTTGTTTGCCGATATCCTGCCGGAGGAGATTCCCTTTGAGGCCGTAAACAAGGTATTGCGGAAAAAGGACCTGGCTCAGCTCATAAATACCAGTTATCGGACAAGTGGTGTCAAAAAGACCATACTTTTTGCTGATCGTCTCAGGACCACCGGTTACTATTTTGCCACACTGGCGGGTATTTCAATCTGCCTCGACAACATGGTGGTGCCCGAACGCAAAGGTGAGTTGCTGCATAAGGCTCAGCTGGAGGTGGCTGAGGTGGCCAATCAATACAGCGAGGGTCTTATCACGGATGGTGAGCGGTACAACAAGGTCATAGACATCTGGAGAAGGGTGACCGATGAACTGGCCAGGGAGATGATGGATAATATCTCAAAGGTCACTTTTACGGGCCCAAACGGCGAAAAGGTGGTCGCTGACAGCTTCAATCCCATATTTATTATGGCGGATTCAGGGGCCCGAGGCAGCAAGGACCAGATCAAGCAGCTGGCCGGTATGCGCGGACTCATGGCCAAGCCCTCCGGTGAAATTATTGAGACGCCCATTCAGGCCAATTTCAGAGAGGGTCTCAATGTCCTGGAATATTTTATTTCGACTCACGGCGCCAGAAAGGGTCTGGCCGACACAGCCCTCAAGACTGCGAATTCAGGATATCTTACTCGCAGACTGGTGGATGTGTCCCAGGATACCACCATCTATGAAGAAGACTGCGGCACCATAGACGGCATCGAGATGGAGCATCTCATCAAGGATGGTGAGATAGTGCAGAGAATGGGGGAGCGCATCCTGGGCCGTGTGGCCTTGTTCGATGTGGTGGATCCGGTGAGCGGTGAGGTCCTTGTGGCAGGGGGTGAAGAGATCACTGAAGCCGGTGTGAAAAAGATCGAGGATGCCGGCATATCGAAGGTGGACATCCGTTCCGTTCTGACCTGCCGCAGCCCCTATGGCGTATGCGCCAAGTGTTATGGTCGTGACCTTTCAAGGGGCCGGATGGTTGCCATGGGTGAGGCCATAGGTATTGTGGCGGCTGAATCCATCGGTGAGCCAGGTACCCAGCTGACCATGCGTACCTTCCATATAGGCGGCGCAGCAGGCGGTAAGGTTGAACAGGCCGACATCAAGACTCGCGGTAGTGGTGTAGTGCATTACGAGCGCATCAATTGCGTCAAAAACCGCCAAGGCAGAATGGTGGTGTTGAACCGCAATGGTGAATTGGTGATTCTTGGGCCCGACGGCCGTGAGATGGAGCGTTATCCGGTCATTTATGGCGCTGAACTCTTGGTTGAGGATGGGCAGACCGTAACCGAAGGGACAAAGCTGGCGGAGTGGGATCCGTTCAACACGCCTATCTTGAGTGAGGTGGCGGGCCGTGTAAAATTCGGTGACCTCATAGAAGGCGTGACCATTCAGGAAAATGTGGACATGATCACAGGCAGGTCCTTTCGCAAGGTGACAGGCAGTAAATCAGCGGATTATAACCCGCGCATCTCCATAAAAGATGGCGCCAAGACCATCAAGCTACCCGGAGGGAAGGGCGATGCCCGTTATGTCCTGCCTGTGGGGGCTATTGTGTTGGTGAATGAAGGAGATGAAATAGCCGCGGGTGAAATACTGGCGAAGATGCCTCGCGAGACTACCAAGACCAAGGATATTGTCGGTGGTCTGCCTCGTGTCGTGGACCTGTTCGAGGTGAGAAAACCCAAGGAATACGCCATGATCTCCGAGATTGACGGTGTGGTATCCTTTGGCAAGGACATGAAGGGCAGAAGACGTGTTGTGGTAACGCCTGATGTAGAGGGCGCCGAACCAAAGGAATATCTGGTGCCCAAGGGCAAACATGTCAGTGTGCACGAGGGCGACTATATTCGCGCCGGCGAGCCCATAATAGACGGCATCGTAAACCCGCATGACCTGTTACGCGTCAAGGGTATCAAGGCGTTGGCCAGCTACCTGGTGGATGAGATACAGGAGGTTTACAGGCATCAGGGCGTCAAGATAAACGACAAGCATATAGAGGTGATAGTGCGTCAGATGGTGCGCAGGGTGAGAATAACAGATGTGGGTGACAGTATCTTTATGCTTGGCGAGCAGGTGGAGCACAGGAAATTCGAGGAAGAAAACGAGAAATTGATGGCTGAAGGCCGCAGACCAGCGGTTGCAGAACCGATGTTGCTGGGCATTACACGCGCCTCGCTGACCACCTATAGCTTCATCTCGGCGGCTTCTTTCCAGGAGACCACCAAGGTCCTGACCGATGCCTCCATAGCAGGCAAGGTGGACTATCTCAGGGGTCTGAAGGAGAATGTCATCATGGGAAGACTCATTCCCGCAGGTACAGGCATGGTGTATTACAAAGACAAGGAAAGACGCAGAAAAAAGTCGAGAAAGGCGGCCTGATGCAATGAATGAGCCTGCCAATACTCACCACAATGAACCTGCGAACGGGCTGCGTGCCCTGATTCCGCCGGAATATACCGCTGTATATGAAAGATTGTCTTCCAAATACGTGCTGGGTCTTGAGGATGTGACCATTCGCGAAAGACGTTTCCGTTTTGTCTGTGTTCAGGACCTGGAGCCGCTTCTGGCCGGCAAGGACCTGTTTGCATCTGTTTCCGACTTTCCATTCTGGGTCAAGATATGGGACGCCTCTGTTGCATTGGCCGATATGGTGGCCAGATTGCCGTTAAAGCCTGGCGTTCGTGTCCTGGAGGTTGGAGCCGGTCTGGGTATAACAGGCGTGGTGGCGGCCGCTTTCGGCTGTAATGTCACCATTACGGATATTGAAGAGGATATCCTGGATTTTTCCAGGCTTTCAGCCGTAATAAACGGCTGCACAACGGTCTCTCATGCAAGACTGGATTGGCTGTCACCCTCCGCCGGCCTGAATAAATTTGATATGATCCTGGGTTCGGAAGTGCTGTTCAACGAGCGGTTTTTCCTGCCGCTTTTAAATGTATTCAATCAGCTTTTGGCACCTGGTGGAGTGATATATCTTGCGCATTCAGCGGACAGGAAAAGCCTTGCCCGGTTTCTGCCCCTTTGCGCCAAGGATTATGATATCGCATTGCAGAAGAAGACCTTGAAGGCAGGGGAGGAGCAGTCGAAAATCGTTCTCACCCGTTTGAAGTATAGAGGGGACCTCTAAAAATTGCCTTTTCGCCTTTGAGCAACGCAGTTATGCCAACAAAATAAAGATAAGGGGAAGAGAAATGCTTAAATCTATTCTAACAGGTTATATCGAAAGTGCTTTATCTTATGCAGAATATGACAAACTTGAGGATGGCACTTTTTCCGGTCGCATTCCTTTATGTAAAGGGGTCATTGCTTTCGGGAAAACGCTACGCGAATGTGAGGCTGAATTACAATCTACCTTAGAGGATTGGATTCTGGTCGGTTTGAAGTTGGGGCATCAACTTCCGGTTATCGAGGAGTATGATATGAATCGGGAACCTACTTATGAGTCAATGGCAACCATGTAAACGTAGAGTTTTTATAAAGCGACTACGACAACTCGGTTTTGAAGGGCCTTATTCAGGAACACGTCATCAGTTTATGGTTTATAAGAATCACCGTTTAAGTATCCCCTCAGACGTGGAGTATTCTATTCCTCAATTGCGTATGATGATCAATGAAGTAAACTCAATAATAAAGAGAGATATCCAAGCTGACGAATGGAATAATCTGGCATAACAAAGCGCTCCACCTGACCGCTATTCCGCTGCGCTCCATAGCGGCAGGTGAGCTTGGTCGTTATCGGGCGAAAATTCTATTTTTTCGAGGTTCCCTTCCGCTCAAACCGTTTCTTGCCCGGCTGGTTCACCGGCGGCATCCTGAATGTCGCCTGCCTGTCCCTCAGATTCGGACGGTTTGTTCCTGTTCAGTCTCTGTTGCCGTTTTTCGTCCATTTTTTTCTTTTTTTCCAGTTCTTTTTTGCGTTTTTCAAATTGATAGGCGTTTCTGGCCATTGGAGCCTCCTTTAAAATAGTGTTGGCGTGTTTTTGAGTCGGGCTGTCGTTCTGTCTTTACCTATGATTACGAGGCATTCGAACAGGCCTGGTCCTACTGATTGACCTGTCACAACTGTTCTGATGGCATTGATCAGGGTGCCTGATGCGATATTCCGCTCTGCGATAAAGTCTCTGACGGCCTTTTCAGTGGTTTCGAGCGTCCATGAATCGAGTCTTTCCATGCGTTCGGCCAGTTGAGGCAGCCATTCGGTCAGCTGCGGGTGTTTAAGGACATTCTTTTGTAATGCCTTTGAATCCATGGGAAAGTTGTCGGAGAAATAGGCGGCACCCAGTGTGGCGAAGTCATTGAGGGTATGAAAGCGTTGGCGGATAAGATCGATGGTCGAATAATACCAGGCCTTTTGCGTGGTCAGGAATGTCTCATCGAAGATATCAGCGGCTTTCAGCACGGCATTGACCCATGGCTCCAGCTCATTCAACGGCATGGTTTTGATATAGTGGGCGTTTATGGAAATGGCCTTGGGGTCAGTGAAGAATTTTGCATCGCCCGGCGTGTAGTTGAAGATGGAATTGGACCTGCTGACCCCTTCCAGAGAGAAGGCGTCTATCAGTTCTTGTTTGGAAAATATCTCCCTGTCATCGGAGGTATGCCACCCAAGTAAGGCGAGAAAGTTTACCAATGCCCACGGCAGGAAGCCCTTTTCCCTGTAAAATTGGACAGATACCACCTCACCATGAGTGCGTTTGGATATCTTGCGCTTCTGCAGGTCCAGTGTGAGAGGCATGTGGGCGAACTGCGGTAATTTGGCGCCAAGGGCCTTATAGATGAGTATCTGCCTGGGTGTGTTGGCAAGGCCGTCCTGCCCGCGAATCACATGGGTGATGCGGTCGTTGATGTCATCCACCGCATTGGAGAGCAGATAAAGGGGGCTGCCGTCCGAGCGCAGGATCACGAAGTCTTCTATGTCTTCATATTTTCTTTCAATGGGGCCGTAAACGAGATCGTTGAAGATCAGGGATTCCTGCATGTCAGGGATTTTGAAGCGCACCACATAGGGAATGCCTGCCTGTTCCTTGCGGGCGATCTCCTCAGGGGAGAGATTGCGGCACGTCCTGTCATATTTGTATGCCTGTTTCGATGCTATGGCCGCCTCTTTTTTGGCCTCCAATTCCTCTTTTGTGCAGAAACACTTATAGGCATGTCCTGATTCCAGCAGGAGCTGGGCGGCCTGTCTGTGTGCATTCAGATTGGCGCTCTGAAAATACGGTCCCTCATCCCATTCCATGCCGAGCCACTTGAGGCCGTCCAGAATGCCCTGAATAGAGTCCTGTGTGGATCGTTCCGCGTCCGTATCCTCGATGCGAAGTATGAATGTTCCATTGTGTTTTTTGGCGAAGAGCCAGTTGTAGATGGCGGTTCTTGCACCGCCTATATGCAGATAGCCCGTGGGGCTGGGGGCAAAGCGCACACGCACCTGTTCCATGACGAATCCTTTCATTTTAATTGGAATATATCCCTTGATTCATGCAGTCCGGCTGCATTTTTGTAAAAAAAGCATTATAATTCAAAAATTGATTTTATCCATAGTTAACGGTATTCAACCACATAATTTTATGTCTATTTTCAAGATAAAGAGTGATTTTAATCCGGCAGGACATCAGCCCGCAGCCATTTCCAGCCTGGTGCATGAATTGGAAAAGGGGTCGAGGCATCAGGTGCTGTTGGGAGTGACCGGTTCCGGCAAGACATTTACCATGGCCCATGTCATCGCTCAGATGGATAAGCCTGCCCTGGTTATGGCCCCCAACAAGACCCTGGCCGCCCAGCTCTTCGAGGAATTCAGGGAGCTGTTCCCTGAAAATGCCGTGGAATACTTTGTGAGTTATTATGACTATTATCAGCCGGAGGCCTATATCCCCCAGTCCGATACATATATTGAAAAGGATTCCGCCATCAATGATTTCATAGACCGGCTTCGTCATTCCGCCACCCGGTCGCTTCTTACCCGCCGCGATGTGATCATAGTGGCCAGTGTCTCCTGCATATATGGGCTTGGTTCCCCTGAAGAATATGAAAGAATGCAGCTGTATCTGCGAGTGAATGACGAAAGGCCCCGTGAGGAGATTTTGTCCCGCCTAGTCTCCATGCTGTACCAGAGAAACGAGGTGGATTTCCATCGCGGCACATTTCGTGTCATGGGTGATATCATCGACATCTTCCCTGCCCATGAGGAGGAACATGCAGTTCGTGTAGAGTTGTTCGGCGACACCATAGAGGCCGTCAGCCTGATAAATCCCCTGCGCGGGAATGTGGTGGCCCGGCTGCGGGATGCGGTTATATATCCCACCAGTCACTATGTCACATCCGGCGGTAGACTGGATGAGGCCATTCGTAATATAAAGCTGGAACTGGATGAGCGGCTGCTCTTTTTTGAGTCCCAGAACCGGCTGGTGGAGGCCCAGAGACTGGAGCAGCGCACTCAATTAGACATAGAAATGCTCTCTGAATTAGGTTACTGCCACGGTATCGAGAACTATTCCAGGCACCTCTCAGGTAGGCCTCCTGGAGTGGCCCCTCCCACCCTGATAGATTATTTTCCCAAAGACTTCCTGTTGTTCATAGACGAAAGTCACATCACCGTTCCGCAGATCGGAGGCATGTATGCAGGAGACCGATCGCGCAAGACCACTCTGGTGGAGTATGGTTTTCGGCTGCCTTCAGCCCTGGACAACAGGCCCCTGCGATTTGAGGAGTTCGAAACCATGGTGAATCAGGTCGTTTATGTCTCGGCCACTCCCGGGCCCTATGAGCTTGCAAAGGCAGGAGGCCGGGTGGTGGAACAGATCATACGCCCCACAGGTCTGCTGGACCCAGAGATTCAAATACGACCTGCAAGGAATCAGGTGGATGACCTGCTGGAGGAGATTCACTTGCGCATTGAGCGTAACGAGCGGGTACTGGTGACCACACTCACCAAGCGCATGGCGGAGGAATTGACGGAATTTTACGGAAGTCTTGGCATAAAGGTGGCCTATATGCACTCCGACATCAAGACAGTGGAGCGTAGCCGTATCATTCAGGCCCTTCGGGAGGGTGAATTCGATGTGCTTGTGGGTATTAACCTGTTGCGGGAGGGGTTGGACATGCCGGAGGTTTCGCTTGTGGCGGTGCTGGATGCGGACAAGGAGGGCTTTTTGCGTTCCGAGCGTTCCCTGATTCAGACCGCGGGTCGCGCTGCACGCAATTCAAGGGGGTTGGTGCTTCTATATGCAGACAGAATAACGGACAGCATTCGCCGTGCTGTCTCGGAGACCAATCGCAGGCGCACCATTCAGGCCGAGTACAACAAGGCGCATGACATCACCCCTGTCACCATTCAAAAGACTCGAAAACCCACGCTCTTTTCCATCTATGAACAGGATGTGCAGGAGATCGCCCCGGATATGGTGGAGGAGTTTTCGGAGGCAGGTCTTCGAGAGGAGATGGGCAGGTTGGAGATAGAGATGAAGGATGCTGCCAGGAACATGGAGTTCGAGCGCGCTGCTGTCCTGAGGGACAGGCTGAAGCGGCTCAGGGAAATGAGCGCATCGAGTGGCGAAGGGCCGCAATATGGAATTCATGAGTGATTTCAAGGGATTTTTGCTGAAGGGCCGATGGATATGGCTGTTTTTGAGTTTGACCGCTGTTTTTTTAGGGCTGGCCTTTCTCGAATATGAAAAACGGCCGGTGTCCGATGACAAGGGCACTGTGCTGTTGGAAATAGTCCCCGGCATGTCCTTGAGTGAGATACCGGCGCTCATGTATCAAAAGGGTGTCATAAGAAACAGATGGGCCTTTTACTGGGGTGTGTTGCAGAAAAACGCCTTTCACCGTATTCAGGCAGGCGAATACGAGTTGTCACCATCCATGACGTTGAATGAGGTGCTGGACATCCTGATCAAGGGATTGGTGAAGCGATATGCAGTGGTGGTGCCGGAGGGATTTAATGTCTTTGACATTGCAAGACGCCTGAATGAAATGGGGCTCTGTTCCTCCAGTGCATTTTTACGCATCTCACATGACCCGGAATTTTTGAGGCGTGTGGGTGTGGATGCCGACAGTCTGGAGGGATATCTGTTTCCGGATACCTACTGGTTTGTGAAAAAGACCTCTGTAGAGAGGATTGCAGAGGCAATGATCAGACGTTTCTGGCAGGTCTGGAACGAAAATGGTTATGCAACTCGTGCAAGGTCCATGGATATGCGAGTCAAGGATGTCCTGACCCTTGCATCCATCATAGAGAAGGAAACAGGCATTCGCGAGGAGCGTCCTCTGGTATCGGCGGTGCTCTGGAATCGTCTGCGCAAAGGGATGCCCCTTCAAGCCGACCCTACCGTGATCTATGGTCTGCTTTCCGAAGATGAGCCCGCCAGGGATACAATAACAGCAGCTGACCTGCGCACTCCAACGCCTTACAATACCTATGTCATAAAGGGTATGCCCAAAGGGCCTATCTGCAATCCAGGCAAGGCCTCCATCGAGGCCGCTCTGTCCCCTGCCGATGTGCCCTATCTGTATTTCGTGGCCCAGGCGGATGGCTCTCATCATTTTTCTTCTGATCTGAGGGAACACAACGCCGCAGTTTACCGGTACCGCCGTGAGCTTGCAGACAAAGATACGGGGCATTGAATCTGCCCTTTCAGGGTGATGACGGGGGAAAATTTTCCGTTAGATTCACCACTTTATACCACCATATCCGCATAGTCGTGCCTCTTGTTTTTATCAATAAAACCAAATGGTTATATTCATAATAAAATTTTAATGCCGCTGCTCTTCTTTCTATGCCCAATGGCGCCTCGTAAAGTTTGTTTTTTTTAAAAAAATACCCTTGACATTCCTTCTAAAAAGCTCATATAGTGGCAGCCAGTGGTACAAAGTGGTGTAAAGAGGGAGACATGTTCAGGGGCAGATCCAGCCATACACTCGATGCCAAGGGACGTTTGAGCATACCGTCGCGGTTCAAGGATGTATTGCGCTCGCGTTACAATTCAGATGTCCTTGTCATTACTACACTTCCTACCTGTCTTGCCGCCTATCCCATGGATGAATGGCGTAAACTGGAGGAAAATTTCGGCAGATTTGACCTAGTATCCCCTCCGGAGGTTTTGTCTTTTCAGCGTTATTTTCTGGCAGGTGGCATAGAGTGTCCTGTGGATGGTCAGGGAAGGACCTTGTTGCCCGTTCATCTCAGGGAAGAGGCAGGTATAGATAGAGAGGTGGTGCTCTGTGGAATGCTTAAATACTTCGAGATATGGAGTAAACCAGCTTTGGATGAAGAACTCAAGAAGGCCCGTAATAATTTCGAACAACACACCCGTCTTATCTCCCCCATCACCTCAAGATGAGAGCACTGAAGGGCTGCATGTCCCTGTTCTCCTGAACGAGGTTTTGAGCGGTTTAGATCTGAAACCCGGTGGTTTTTATGTGGACGGCACCACAGGCATGGCGGGTCATTCAGCGGCCATGCTGAAGGCATGTCCTGATATCCGTCTTTTGTGTCTGGATTGGGATGCGGAATCCCTTGACAAGGCCAGGGATCGCCTGGGACAGGAAGGGTTGGCCGGCACCAGGGTGTTGTTTGTGCAAGGAAATTTCTGTGATTTGCCGGAGATATTGGAGGGTGAGGGCATAGATATGGTGGACGGTATTCTGCTGGATCTCGGCATATCGTCATATCAGCTCGATAGCAGTGACAGGGGGTTCAGCTTTCTGAGGGATGCGCCATTAGATATGCGAATGGACCGTTTTTCCTCTGTCACGGCAGCGGATATGGTGAACGGACTTCCGGAGGAGAATCTGGCCAATCTTATCTATGAATACGGAGAGGAGCGGTGGTCACGACGGATTGCACGGGCCATAGCGGCCAGACGCAGGGAACTGCCTTTTCAGACAACGCTGGACCTGGCTCATGTGATCGCCCAGGCTGTTCCCAGGAGATTCCACGGCAGGCACTTACACCCAGCCACCAGGACATTTCAGGCCCTGCGCATAGCTGTAAATATGGAGATGGACAACCTGCGCAATGCCCTGAACAGACTCCCCGCGTGCCTGAGTCCGAAGGGCAGATTTTGTGTTATTTCCTTCCATTCGCTGGAGGATCGTATGGTCAAGGATACATTCAGAAGTCATGCGCTTCTGCAGAATCTGACCAAGAAGCCGATAACCCCTTCCGATGTCGAGATTTCTGCAAACCCGAGGTCAAGAAGCGCCAAGTTACGAGTCGCAATGCGTATAGATCATTAACGGAGGTAGTGAGGAGATGAGTTATCGTGTAGGTGCAGTCCGGTTTCCCCAAAGACAGTTTTCAGAGTCATGGGTCGCAGGTCGTGCATTGCGGCCCGGCCTGTCCAGGTATCTGTCCGTAAGTATTTCCTTGAATGATGTTTTGCTTTGTCTGTGTCTGGTTTTTCTGCTGGGTTTGCAGGTTCTGATCAATTCTTATATCAGCCAAATGCGGGGACAGAGTGCTGTTATCGAGACTGAGCTGAGCCGCAGCATCTCGAAAAACGCTATGCTGCAGGCGGAAGAAAAACAGCTGAAGACAGTGAGCAATATCGCTCTGTCGGCACAGAAAATGGGGCTTAATCCCCCACAGAAGCATCAGATTGTCCGTATGACGGCAGAACTTAAGTAGCAGACACACTTCCGCTCATATCGTTGAGAGGCCATGAGGCATAAGAGACGCGAGCCTTACAGATTTTTACTGGTGGCCTTCTGTTTGCTTGGGGTATTTGGGGCATTGTGGTATTGGCAGGCCTTTCATAAGACAGGCGGCGAAGACGGCGGAAAAAGATATAAAAATGCAGTGGCCGGCGCTGCTGTGCAGTTCAGACGGAGTATAGTGGATCGTGCCGGTGCGGTGTTGGCTGATCAGGCCGCTTCTCTTTCGGTATGCGTCAATCATGTCAACGCGGCTCCCTTGGAGCAATGGTGTGAATTGGCCGCCTCCATTTTACATATGAAATGTGAGGATATCCGTTCCAGATTTATCAGCACGCAGGGTTTTGTCTATCTCAAACACGACATCAGCGAGACTGAGGCAGCCGGATTGAAAAAAGCGGGGATCCCCGGCATCAATATACTGGAGATTATGCACAGGACATATCTGGATGGTCCGCTTTTCGCCCATGTCATCGGCTTTGTGGATCAGAAGGGCAGGGGGTTGGACGGCGTCGAGTATCAGTATGACGAGATATTGCGCGACAGATCCCGTACCGTCTTTCCTGTCACAATAGAAAGAGGTCTTCAGAACTTAGTCAATAACGTGCTTAAAAGACAGTTGCAGATATTTCAGGGAGACAGCGGTTGTTTCGTGGTCATGGCCATAGAAAACGGTGAGATACTGACATTGGTCAATGTCCCTTTTTATGACCCTGAAAGATATTGGGAGTATGACAGGTCTAAGTATCCGAATTTCGCCATATCGGCCAGGCTTAATCCGTCTTTCTTTCCCGTGTTTTTGCAGTGGTTTGCGCAAAAAAGGGCTGTTTTGAATCATCCTAAAAGGTCGTCGCCGGGTCAAACGCCGGAAAAGGGCGGTGCAGCGCTGCCCGATTACAATGTCGCCCCCGGTGCCTGGAACGACGTAGCATTCGGGGCGTTTCGCATGTATAGCCCGTGGCCTGAGTCTGAGCTGCGGGGGATGGTCTTTCAGCAGGACATATTGAATGACCTCTGGGGATTGGGTTTCGGTCAGGTTACAGGCATAGACCTTCCGGGAGAAGAGGCCGGAAGCCTGCCTGCAAGTATGGCTGGCACTTGGGATGCCGTATTGGAACAGCATATGGAGGCCAGCCCTGTCCAGACGCTGCGGGCGTTTTCGGCATTGATAAACAGGGGTAAATTGGTACCGCCTCATGTGGCCTTGATGGATTTCAATAATAGTGTCTTAAAAAAAATCAGTTATTGGGACGGCGGTATGGTTACAGGGCCGAAGGCTGTGCCCCTTACCGAGGAACTGGGTATGAGATTGCGTGAGGCGTTTGCCAATGAGGACGGCCTGCCCCTGGTATTTGCAGCCCCGTCTTCTGTGCGGAAAGATAACAGTATGCAGGTCACCGCCCTTGGCTTTTATCCGCAGCATGCGCCTGTGGTGTCATATATCTTTGTGATGGATGGAGTGCAGCACCTGCCGGATCAGTATTTTCAACTGTTGAAACCCTTGAAAGACGTGGCGGCCAAGGCAGCCCGTTTCCCATTGGATGGATGACATGAACCGGACCTCTGAAGGGCCCCTCAAACAGCTTTTGAGCCTCATCAAACAGGGTAAGGTGTCGGGTGTCACATCGGATTCCCGGCAAGTGAGACAGGGGTATGTCTTTGTGGCTATGCCGGGCAGCCGATTGAATGGCTGTGATTTCATAGCCGATGCCATAAAAAACGGCGCCTCCTTTGTGGTGCTGCCAAAGAATACGGCCTTGCATGCGTCGCTGTCCCAGGCCGCTCGAGCTGCCTTTGTCGAGGTGCCTGATGTGAGGGATGCCCTGGCCCGACTGGCTGCTGCATTTTACGGCTTCAACAGCGGCACCTTGCGACTTATCGGCATCACCGGCACCAATGGCAAGACCACCATTTCATACCTGCTGGAGTCCGTTTTTCAGACAGCCGCGATACAGACAGGTGTTATGGGCACCATCAACACCCGCTTCAAGGGTGTCGAAAGGCCGTCCATGCTCACCACGCCCGATGTTGTGACCTTGCACCGGACCCTGCGGGAGATGAGCGATGCCGGTGTGGAGGCCGTGGTAATGGAGGTTTCATCCCATGCCCTGGACCAGAGGCGTGTGGCCGGTTGTAATTTTCATGCCGCGATCTTCACAAACCTGACCCATGACCACTTGGATTATCACAGGGATATGGAGGCCTATTATCAGGCCAAGCGCAGATTGTTTACGGAATACGCCCCGGAAATTTCCATCGTCAATATAGATGACGCCTATGGCAAAAGGCTCTGGAACGAGATTGAAGGTCGAAAAATCAGCTATGGTTTTCATGGGCAGGCCATGGTGAGGCCTGTGTCCTATGCCTCAAGTCTTCATGGCATTCAAATGGAGGTGGCCACGCCCCTGGGGCCGCTTTCCATTGTCTCTTCTCTGGTGGGCCGTTACAACATCTCCAATATACTGGCGGTAATCGCTGCATCCATCGGCATCGGGATAGAAAAGAGTTCCATCGAGGAGGGTATAGCCGCCCTTTCCGGTGTGCCTGGAAGATTGGAGCCCATACGTTTTGAAGGGATTCATGCCTTTGTGGATTATGCGCATACGCCTGACGCCTTATTCAATGTCTTGCGGGAACTTTCAGACCTGAAGATGAATGCAAGGCTCTTGTGCGTGTTTGGATGCGGTGGCGACAGGGACAGGTCCAAACGGCCGGAAATGGCGCATATCGCCGCTTCGTGGGCAGACGAGGCGGTCATGACCTCCGACAACCCTCGAAGCGAGGATCCAAACAGCATACTTCTTGAGATGTGGCGGGGTCTTTTCCCGTGGCCTGAGGAAAGGCGGTGCCGGGTTCATGTGGAGCCGAATCGCAAAAAGGCCATAGCCTTGGCCTGCTCCTTGGCGCGAGAAGGGGATTGTATCCTGGTGGCCGGCAAAGGCCATGAAACCTATCAGGAGATAGCCGGTGTGCGCCATGCCTTCGATGACAGGCTTGTGCTTCAGGAGTCTCTGCAAAATCGCATCGGAGTATTGCCTGAATTTACTCTTGAGGATATAACTAACGCCCTTGGTATCGCCCCCTCGGTCCATTTGAGCGGCAATATCGCTTCACACAGCATCTCTCATGACAGTCGCAGCCTGTATCCGTCTCAAATCTTTTGGGCGTTGAACGGGTTGCGTTTCAAGGGAGTGGATTTCGTCAAGGAGGCCGTGCAAAAGGCCGCGATTGCCGTGGTGGTGAACGAGCAGGACAGGCATGCGGTGGCTGGCATTTCACAGGATACTCCGGTGTTTTTTGTGCCGGACAGCCTGTATGCCCTGGGAGAGATGGCGCGGTTTCACCGCAGGAGAAGCGGCTATCGCGTTATAGGAGTTACTGGCAGTTGCGGCAAGACCACTACAAAAGAGATGATAGCCTCCATTTTGGGCCAGAGGGCCCGTGTTTTGAAGACGCAGGGCAACTACAACAACCTGATAGGGCTGCCGCTGACCATTCTCGATTCACCCGGAAACGAGGACTGGGCCGTACTTGAGATGGGTATGAATCAGCCAGGAGAGATAGGGAGGCTTTGTGAGATAGCCGGGCCGTGCGTGGGTGTGATCACCAATGTCAAACCCGTGCATCTGGAGGGTCTGGGCGACATTTACGGCGTGTTGCGGGAGAAGACGGCCTTGTGGCGCGGCATGGATGAAAACGGTCTGGCGGTAGTGAATCTGGATGACGCCCTGCTTGCAGAAAGCGCAGGCCGGCTGGGCGGTGCGGTGCAGAAAATCGGCTATAGTCTGCATGAAGGGCAGGCGGCACAGCTTGATTTGAACCGGTTGGTTTACTTGAAAAAATGGTCTGTGCTCGAAAACGGCACCAGATTGGAACTGGCCGTTCGTGATGCGCAGCAGGGGGAGCAGGTGTTTTCGGCGGAACTGAAGCTGATAGGCATTGCGAACCTGCAAAATGCCCTGTGTGCCGCCGCCACTGCCATCGGCCTTGATTACGATATTCAATCCATGGTGCGGGCGGTGCAGGCGGGGCTCGAGGCAGTGAGGCCTGTAAAGGGCAGACTGGAGTTGAAGGCATTTGCAAGGGGGCTCTATATCATCGACGATACCTATAACGCCAACCCTGCCTCCATGGAACTCGCCCTTCAGACATTGAAGCTCTGGGGAAGGGGCGAGCTGTGGGCGATACTCGGCGATATGTTTGAGCTTGGAGTGAATGCAGAGGCCTATCACGCTCAAGTGGGCCGATTGGCCGCCGCCTGTGGTTTGAACCGGCTGTTTGTAGCCGGGGGTTTTGCAAACACTATGGCGAACGCCGCCTTTGAGGCTGGTATTTCTCCGGATGCGGTGCGTGTATATGAAAATACGGAGGCCCTGGTGAGTGCAGTGAGTTTAGGCGGTCTTGGCCTTCAAAACGGGCTTGCAGAAGGAGAGATCACAATCCTGGTCAAGGCCTCTCGGGGAATGGGTCTGGAAAGGGTTGTGCAGGCCGTCAAGGACATCTTGGAAAAGGATTGATATGCTTTTTTGGCTTTTGTATCCATTACATACCTATTGGGCGTTCTTCAATGTCTTCAGATACATAACATTCAGAACGATCTATGCCGCCCTCACCGCCATGTGCATAGTTCTGCTTCTGGGGAAATGGTTCATTCGCAGGGTGCAGGAGCTTCAGATGGGCCAGGTCATCAGGGACGACGGGCCGCAGAGCCATCTGGCCAAGGCAGGTACGCCCAGTATGGGGGGGATCCTGGTGATAGGTGCCATTTCCATTGCCACTCTGCTCTGGGCGGATATTGCCAATCTGCTGGTGTGGGTCAGCCTTTTTGTGATGTGGGGCTTCGGTCTAATCGGTTTGATAGACGACCTGCAGAAGGTCATGAAGCGGCACAGCCGCGGGCTTCAGGGCAGATGGAAACTGGTGGGACAGATCTTTTTCACCCTGGTGGCGGGCTACCTGATCTATACGTTCGGCGATTGGAATACACAGGTGAGCGTGCCGTTTTTTAAGGAATTTCGGCCTGATATCGGTATATTTTACGTATTTTTCGCGATTTTGGTGGTGGTCGGTGCCTCCAATGCAGTAAATCTGACGGATGGTCTGGATGGTCTGGCCATAGGCCCTTTTGTGGTGGTGGCAGCGGTTTATACCCTTTTCAGCTATCTGGCCGGGCACAGTTCCATAGCCTCGTATCTACAAATTCCATACATTCCGGGGGCTGGAGAGCTTGCGGTGTTCTGCGGTGCAATGGTCGGAGCCGGTTTGGGGTTTCTGTGGTACAACTCCTACCCTGCCTCCATCTTCATGGGGGATGTGGGGTCGTTGGGATTGGGAGGCGCCCTGGGTGCGGTGGCTGTGCTGGTGAAACAGGAGATGCTCCTGGTGATTGCAGGGGGTATATTTGTTTTGGAGGCCGTGTCGGTCATGTTGCAGGTGGGCTATTTCAAGGCCACCGGCGGTAAGCGCATCTTTCGCATGGCACCTATTCACCATCATTTTGAGCTCAAAGGCTGGAAGGAGCCCAAGGTTATAGTGAGGTTCTGGATTATATCCATTATTTTGGGCCTGATAGCCATCAGTACACTGAAATTGAGATGAGTGACAGGCGTAACATATTGATTTTAGGGGCTGGTATCTCCGGCCAGGAGACGGCTCGCTGGGCCGTCGGCCAGGGTTTCGGTGTCATGATCAGCGATGTGAAGCCGTTTGAGGCATGGAATGAAGGGTTTCGTGTGTGGTGTGAAAAAAACGGCGTTGAAATGGAGGCTGGTGGGCACAGCTGTCATGGATTGGAGCGTTTTGACCTGCTGGTGGTGAGCCCGGGCATAGATCTGAAGATAGATGTCATAAGGGCGGCTATGGCATTGGGTATTCCTGTGGCAGGCGAGCTTTTTTTGGCGGCAAGCCTGTGGCAAGGCCCGATTTTGGCCGTTACCGGTACAAACGGCAAGACCACGACCACAAAACTGGTGGGCGATATATTGCAGCGCATGGGTGTAAACCATGTGGTGGCTGGAAACATAGGCCGTCCCCTGATCTCATTGGTTAATGAATGCCGCGATCAAGTGGCTGTGCTGGAGGTGAGCAGTTTTCAGCTGGATACCTTTTTGAATGAGCCGGTTTTGGGGCTGCCCATGCCGAGGTTTCATGGCTTTGCTGTTTTGAACATAGCGCCGGATCACCTTGACCGCTACGATGGTTTTCATGAGTATGCGGCCAGTAAACTGAAGGGATTGCATTTTTTGAGTGAAGGCGCAAAGGCGGTGGTGAATGCAGGGCTTTTCGCCTCTTTGGCAGACTTTGATATGGCATCCACCGAATACAGGACCTTCGGGCTTGAAAGGCGCGGCAGGTCCGGGGCAGTGATAGGCAGCGGTCTTATCGAGCTATACGGCATGAACGGTGTGGAGACATATGATACCGCTGAGTGGCGTCTCAAGGGCCTTCATAATCTGGAAAATCTGGCGGCAGCCATCTTGCTTGTGCGTTCTCTTTATGAGGCGAAGCAGGCAGGGCCAGGCATTGCGGCCTCTATTGCCGCCTTTGAGCCTCCGGCCCACAGGCTTCAGCTGGTGGCTGTGATAAACGGAGTGGATTTTTACGATGACTCCAAGGCCACCAATGTGGCGGCTGTGCATACAGCTCTTTCCGCCATGGACAGGCCGGTGGTGCTCCTGGCAGGCGGCAGGGGTAAGGAAGAGGCATACGATGGTTTAAGGGATTGGGCGGAAAAAGGGCGTATCAAGGCGGTGGTTACCCTGGGAGAAGAGGGCCCTGCCATCGCTAGGGTCTTTGAGGGCGCCTGCCCTGTTTATGAAGTGACGGAGATGACGAGCGGGCTTTCCGCCATGGAAATGGCTGTCAGAAGGGCAATGGATTTAGCTGAACCAGGCGATGTGGTACTTTTGGCCCCTGCCTGCGCCAGTTTCGACCTGTTCAGGAGCTATGCTGAGCGTGGGGATGTGTTTCAAGCGGTCGTAAACAGATTTTCAGCAGAGGGATTGCACCATGCTTAGACTGGCCGTAGCAGGCGGGGGCACAGGCGGCCATGTGTTTCCGGGTATGGCGGTTATAGAGGCGCTCAGGGCCGAAATGCCTGTGGATGTACTATGGATCGGCACAGGCAGGCCCATGGAAAAGGCCCTGCTCGACTCCAGGGGGTGGGATTACAGGGTGTTGGCTGTGAGACCTCTGACGGGTTTTCAGTGGATATCCAGGCTTAAAAGCCTGTTGACCCTGCCGTATTATGTGGCCTTGGCCCGCAAATGGCTGAAGGAGTTCAAGCCACATGTGGTACTGGGGGTGGGGGGCTATGTCTCAGGCCCGGTGTTGGTCGCCGCATGGCTTTTGGGGATACCGGCTGCCTTGCACGAGCAGAATATGCTTCCAGGACTTGCAAACCGCATATCCGCCCGATTTGTCAGGCGTATTCTGGTGAGTTTTGAGGGGACGATGGGGCTTTTGCATCACAAGGACATACAGTGGACCGGTAACCCCATTCGCAGTGAGCTGGTTTCCGCCTGTTTGCGGCCAAGGGTCGGGCTGGACGGTCATCGTCTTCTGGTTTTGGGAGGCAGCCAGGGCGCAAGCACCTTAAATAGACTGGTATCTTCTGCTGTGACACTTTTAAGTAGGTCTGGATTTTTTCTTGAAGTGTGGCATCAGACTGGTAAAGTAGATGAAGAAACTGTGCGCAATCTTTATGAAGAGGCCGGAGTCAACGCCAAGGTCACGCCTTTCATTGAGGATATGGCCCAGGCATACTCCTGGGCGAATCTGGTGGTGGCTCGAGCCGGAGCCGGTACGGTTGCAGAGGTGGCGGCCACAGGCACGCCGGCTGTCTTTGTGCCATATACAGGCGCTGCCGGACATCAGGAGGCAAATGCCATGTATTTAGTCCAGAAAGGCGCCGCCTTGTGTTTTCGCGAAAACGAGATGGGCGCGGTTCGGCTGGCGAGCGAGATACAGAGGCTGCTGGACGACGGGGACATTCTGGGTGCCATGAGCGAAAGGGCGTTTGAGCTGGCCAGACCTGATGCGGCGGAGCGCATTGCAACCGCGCTTCTGGGGCTGCGCAAGTAGTGTATTTTAATCTAATTTCTTTTGGAGCTTTTAATGTATAAAAGACAGCATATTCATTTTGTGGGGGTTGGTGGTATCGGTATGAGTGGTCTGGCCCAGGTGCTTTTACAGCTGGGCTACGAGATTTCCGGTTCCGACCTGCGCTCTACGGATATCACCAATAAACTGGCCTCCCTGGGAGGTCTGATCTACAAGGGCCATGCCCCTGAGCACATTCAGGGTGCGGATGTTGTGGTGTATTCCTCTGCAGTCCGGCCGGACAACCCGGAGATCCTGGCTGCCCACCAGGCAAACATACCCATCATACCCCGCGCCGAACTCCTGGCCGAACTCATGCGTCTCAAAAAGTTCGGCATTGCGGTGGCCGGTGCCCATGGAAAGACCAGCACCACCTCCATGGCGGCCTCTGTGCTTCAGGCAGGCGGGGTGGACCCGACTGTCATCATCGGAGGCAAGGTCAAGGCATTGGGGACTCATGCTGTGTGGGGAAATGGTGATTTTCTTCTGGCGGAGGCCGATGAGAGCGACGGCAGTTTT
>Ga0067045_1003202_pt1 | contig 26471 bp, 19 predicted proteins | sample TerdegcTABiofilm_FD_59184 | JGI IMG/M metagenome (GOLD analysis project Ga0067045, IMG submission 59184) | Combined Assembly of (Gp0054472, Gp0054536) Wastewater bioreactor microbial communities from Singapore -Terephthalate degrading... | reverse complement strand
AAGCGAGAAACGTGGTGAATACTTCTCCTGCGTTGCAGGAAAGAAGAAAACATATCGATTTGCGGATATTGTTATAGATACCTCGTCCTTCCTCAACCGCCGCGGCGACACCGCCAAAATGCTCTTCCTCGAGGTGCATGGCGGAAACATCCTTGAGCATGCCGGTATCGGAATAATCCATAGCGATCCCTATATCTGCCTCACTGACCGCTTGGACATCTGCCAATCCTCTTCCAGTCACCGCCACTACGTGTCCCAACTGTCTCAATGCGCTTACTATGCGCAGCTTTTGCTTCGGCGCAACCCTGGCGCATACAGTAACTTGATCGATATATGACCGCAACTGCTCATCGGACATACGATCCAGCTCACTACCGGTAAGGACATTTTCCTCCTTACTAATAATTCCCATTTTTATTGCTTGCGCATGCGCGGTGAACCGTTGGTCACCGTTAATCAACATTACTTTAATACCGGCCTGGTGGCAAGTTCGTACCGTTTTTGCCGCTGCCGGTTTAACCGGAGCCAGCATCCCGGTTAAACCGAGGAAAATCAATTGCTGTTCAATTACCTCTGCATTAAAATCCACGGTACCGGCGGGAATCTGCTTATAAGCAAAAGCCAGCACCCGAAGCGCTTCTTTAGCCATTGAGTTATTATAAGCCATGATCTCCCCCTTGTCCCGGGCCGACAGGGGCGCTATTTTTCCGTTAAGGCAAATATGAGTACAATGTTCCAGCAGCACTTCCGGCGCTCCTTTTACGTAAACCGCCATAGTTCCGGAAGGCTCCCGGTATACCACAGACATCCGTTTGCGCTCGGGNNCGAACGGCAGTTCNGCCACCCGCTGTTCATCCAATTCCAATCTTTCCCGCCANAATCCAGCTTTAGCGGCCATCACAAGAAGCGCCCCTTCTGTGGCGTCTCCCGTTATNGACCATTTCTTGCTTGACCGGCCTCCTGTCANGCCTCGAAAAAGACCTGTGATATTAATACTGCCGCGTTTTAAAACCGCNTTGTTGCAGAGNGCAGCCGCTTTAACCAATAAGGTAAACCGCATATCCTGCTTGTNCCCTATTCCGGTAAACTCGCCCTTGGGATCATAACCGTCTCCGGTCACCTCAAAAGTATGTCCGCCGACCATAACTTTGCGCACGGTCATTTCGTTCTTTGTAAAGATTTCTGTTCTGTTTAAGCAGAGTATTGTGGTGCAGCCAAGAGTATCAAGCACCGTGAATTTTCGGATAACAGCGCCGCGCTTGATTATTCGCTTCGCACCGGCGGCAAATATTCCGGCGGGAAGTGTTTGCAGACCGACAGGGACAGCCGCTACAGCCAGGCATAAAACCGCCAGGCATATCTCGCGGACCTCCTCGCCTTTGAGTATCAACGCGGCCAGCACCATCATACAAGTAAAAAAACAAAAAGCAGACAGACTTTTGCTGAATAACTCCAAACTTCGCTGTACCGGTGTCTGATCTCGCCCGCCAGCCTGCATCATTCCATTAACATAACCTATCACGTTTGCCATGCCGGTGTGGACAACAATACCGCAGCCATGCCCTTTAACGATCACAGTGTTCATATAGGCCATATTCAGGGTATCTTTCAAGGCCAGTTCTTTGCCGGCGAGAGCTTCTTTTGTTTTACTGACCGGTACCGGTTCTCCGGTAAGAATTGATTCATCGACCTCTAATTTGTCAGCCTGCAGCAGGCGAAGGTCTGCCGGAACCAAATCCCCTTCGGCCAAGAGCACGACATCCCCGGGCACCAACTCCGCTGCAGGAAGTTCGCGCTCGTGTCCACCACGTATTACCCTCGCCGCAGGCATGGTTTTTTGTTTTAACGTACTGAGCAAACGTTGCGCGCGGTGTTCCTGGATGCCGCCAAGAAGCGCCGCCGCCGTTATTATAACAATCAGAGCTGCGGCAATAGTGCCTTCAAGAAACAGAACCGACACAGCAGCTGCCGCAAGAAGAGCCAAAAATTCAAAGCTTTTAAATTGTTTAAAAAATAGTTGATGAAATAAAACTTTTGGCGTCCTGAGCAATTGATTTGGTCCAAATCTCGATAATCTTTCAACGGCCTCCAGATCAGACAACCCTTTCTTGGGGTCAGTTTTAAAATGTGCCAAGATCTCTTTCTCGGTCAAGGCATACCATTGGCCAGGCAATACAATCACCCCTTGTCCTTTTTCCTGATTATTCCTAAACATATTCATATTACTTGAAATAAATACCATTATCACACAGCACTAAACAGCCCGCAAAACTAATTATTTCTCAAGGCACGGCTTTTGTTATAAAATAAGAAACAGACGTTAAGCAACGACAGATTGTTTTGGGAGGGGGAGCTAGCATGCCTTTTGACGGCCTTGTGCTGGCGGCGGTAACAAAAGAACTTGAAGAAAAGCTGGTGGGCGGGCGAGTTGAGCGAATATACCAGCCAAGTAAAGACGAGATCATCCTGTTAATGCACCGGCAAGGATTCCGGGGCCGTTTAATTCTGTCGGCAAACGCCCAAAACGCGCGTGTCCACCTAACTACTTCAGCCAGGAAAAACCCCGCCAGCCCGCCTCTCTTCTGCATGGTTTTGCGTAAATATCTGGAGGGCGGCCGCATCATTGGCATTGAGCAGCCAGAACTGGAACGGGTTTTTTTAATGAGAATTGAGTCTAGAGACGAGCTGGGCAACCCGTCACCCAAGCACCTGATCTGTGAAACCATGGGCAAGCACAGCAATATCATCCTGCTTGATCCATTAAATAATTCTATAGTTGACGGTATAAAACGTTATTCACATGCTGTCAGCAGGTACAGAGAAGTTTTACCGGGACGTGAGTATCTGTTGCCGCCGCGTCAAAAAAAATTGAACCCTTATCAGGTTGACGAAGAGCAGTTCCGCCTTGCCTGCCTCAAATTGCCGCTGGAAACCACCCTTCCGGCGCTTCTGCAAAAATGCCTGGGGGGTATGAGTACCGTCACCTGCCGGGAAATTGTTTTTCGCGCCAGTCTATCGCCGGACACTATCCTGGACCAGTGCGGCGATTATGAGTTCAGCTCACTGTGGAGAGCATTCCGCGAATTTATCGTGCCGGCCGGCAAGGGTTGTTTTGAGCCATGTCTAACCAGCAGTGCGGAAGGAAGATTTGTGGATTTTGCCGCGATTGATTTGACGCATACCGGGTTAATGAGAAAAAAAGGGGAAATGAACTTCCTGTTAGACCTTTTCTTTTCTGAATATGAAAAAGGGGAAAGAATTCAAAAAGAAAAAAAGATCATCCTAAGCTTGCTTAATAAAGAAATTAATAAGTTGGGGAAAAAATTGGCTTTGCATACGAAAGGACTGGATGAAACCGCTGAAGCCGGTAAGCTGAAGCTATACGGAGAATTGCTCACCGCGAATATTTACCGGTTGGAAAAGGGGATCCGGGAGGTGTCTTTAGAAAACTATCACGAAAACGGACCAGAGGTTGTTACCATACCTATTGATCCGCACCGTTCTCCGGCTGAGAATGCTCAGCTTTATTTCAAAAAATACTTGAAGGCCAAAAATACACGTCTGGCGCTCATGTCACAGATTACCCGGACCCGCGAGTTACTGGAATATGTGGAAGGAGTCAAAACAGCCGTGGAGCAAACCGGCGCAATAGCCGATTTAGAAGAAATAAAACAGGAACTCATCGAACAGGGTTTTATCAAACAGCCGCTTACTTCAAGCGTCAGGAAAAAGAAGATGGAAAAACACAAACCGGTATTTTTATCTTTTCTTTCTTCAGAGGGTTTTCAGTTATTTGCAGGAAAAAACAACAGACAAAATGACTTTTTGACCTTGAAATTTGCGCGGGAGAATGACCTGTGGCTGCACACGAAAGACATTCCGGGCGCCCATGTGATTATCCGGACAGAGGGCAAGGAAGTACCCCAAACAACGTTGATGGAAGCGGCAAGTTTAGCGGCATTTTTTAGCAAAGCGCGGGAATCGGGTAATGTTCCTGTTGACTATACCAGAATAAAACACGTCAGTAAACCTAAAAACGCGCGGCCGGGAATGGTTGTTTATGAGCGACAAAAAACGATAATGGGCGCACCTGACGGGGAGTTGGTTGAGAGGCTTATTATCGTTAATAATAAGGAAGATTGATTAAGTTACTGATCAAATATTTCTGCTCCCCGGCTTTACCGCCGCGCCCCCTTTTTTGCATAACGGACATTCCTCCGGCGCATAGGATAATACCTCGGTTACCAGGAGCGCTTCAGTTTTTACGCCCAGGTCCAACGTTCCGTTGCTCCGGTCCACCAGCACTCCGGCGCCGGCGACCTCACCGCCCAGCTCCCGGACAACTTCGATTACTTCACGCACAGACCCGCCAGTGGTAATTACATCTTCCACAACCAGTACTTTTTCACCGGGTTTAATAGAAAAACCTCTCCTTAATTTCATGAGGCCGTTTTCCCGTTCGGCGAACATACTGCGGACTCCAAGTGCCCGTGCCACTTCGTAGGACACAATGATCCCGCCCATGGCCGGACCAACGACCGCCGCAATCTTCTCGCCGGCAAACCGCCCGGCCAATTCCCGGCAAAGATATTCAGTATAACCGGGATGCTGCAAAACCATGGCGCATTGAAAGTACCTGTCGCTGTGACGACCCGAAGTGAGCAGGAAGTGGCCGTTGAGCATAGCTCCGGTTTCAAGAAATATTGACTGAACTTCATTCATTGTAAGCATCAATACACCTCTTTCTTAAGTATTCAGGAGTCAGAATTCAGAATATCTCGCGATGATAAATCATTTTCCTCATTCATACTCCTATCTCCTAATTTCTATTTTCTATCTTTTGGCTTCTATCTTCTGACTTCTGATTTCTTCTATCTCTTTCAGAATAGCCCTAGCCGCCTGTGCCGGATCGGGAGACGCGGTAACCGGCCTTCCCACCACCAGGTAAGTGGCGCCCTGCCGCACAGCTTCACCGGGAGTCATGATCCTTTTCTGGTCGTTTGCCATTACTCCCGCCGGCCGCACGCCGGGAGTAATAATGACAAAATCATTTCCGCACGCTTTCCTGATCGCCGTAATTTCATGAGGCGAAGCGACCACACCGTCCAGTCCGGCTTCATTAGCCATCTTCGCCCATAAAACGACTCGCTCTTGAATAGAACCGGGAACCCCCATCTCATTGTTGAACACTTGCTGGTCGATGCTTGTAAGAACAGTAACCGCGACCACCAAGGGGCAATTTATCCCGATCTTGACGGCTTCATCCCGCGCAGCTTTGACGGCTTCCCTCATCATCGCCATCCCCCCGGCCGCGTGCACATTGAGGATCGAGACCCCGTGCCTGGTGAGTACCCGGGCGGCTCCTGCCACGGTGTTCGGTATATCGTGCAGCTTTAGGTCAATAAAAACCGGAAAGTTTTTTTCCTTGAGAATGCGAATTGCTTCCGGACCTTCACAATTGTAAAGCTGCATGCCCACCTTAAAAGCACCGACATAAGGGCCTAACTTATTCGCCAAAATAGATGCTTCCTTAATTGTATCAACATCTAGAGCAATAATCAGTGGATTTTTAATTAATGACACTGTTTTACCTCCAAAATTAATACGGACATTCTCATTGTATCAAATAATACTTTTTATGGTTTGTCAAACATAATATGGCTAAGTTGTTATTTAGATCTTACATATTTGTTAATTTTATGTTATAATATTTTTTACTAATAGTAAGGATTACATTTCCTGACTGAATGGCATTATATCACAAATAATATAACGCCGTAAGGGGGTTTATCCATGGAATCTGCTACTGGTCAAAACAATAGCGAGAAAAACAACTTGGGTAAAGTATGGGTAAAAGAAGGGAAAATATTCGTAAAGAACCCTGGTGAAAACGGAAAATTACCTACGCTCACTCCATGTAACGGCATAGAACTTTTGATTAACGGAACAAAAATTGAAGAAAAAACTACCGTTAGTGAAAAAGATATCATCGAATTAAAAACTGAAACAAGAGAAGAAGAAAAGGGAATGTATCAGTTAAAGATTTCCTCCAGCGGTTTGGAGGCCGTGCTTGAAATGAAGACAAGTATTATTAACCGTCAATATGTGCAGGATAGCGAACCTGTAAACGACTTAATGTTGAGACTATCCAGCGAGAGTGAAGAAGTTTGTCCTTTCACCCTGGCTGATATAATGCAGGAGATTTCGAAAAAAAATATTAATTACGGGGTAAAGCACAACGTTGTCCACGACTTACTGGCAAAACCGGAAAGCGGAACGTATGTCATAGCCGAAGGCGATCCTCCAGGAACTACAGTAGATGAAAAAGTTGAACTAACTTTCCAAAAAAAATCAGACGGTGAAAAAGCTGATGAAAAGATTGATGATAGTAAAGTAAATTTTCGCGATATGGTTGAAATACTTTCAGTTGATCCGGGCACGCTGCTGGCGGTTAAACATCCGGGAGTCCAGGGAACCATAGGAAAAAAAGTCACAGGCGACATCATCGCCCCGGCCAAACCCCAGGTTTGGGAATTCTCCGCCGGCAAAGGAGCGGAAGTCACTTCCGACGGCAGCAAGGTAACAGCTAAGATTAGCGGTAGTCCTGTGGTAAAGAGACTTGGCAACAAATATATAATTGATGTTAACCCTGTGCTGCAAAAAAGAGGTGATGTTGATATCTCATCCGGCAATATCCGTTTCAAAGGCGACGTGGTAATACAAGGCACTGTCCGTGAGGGCATGTCCGTGCAGGCATCGGGCAAAGTCGACATTCACGGTATGGTTTACGAGGCTAACATCAGCGCCCTGGATGGAATTAGTGTAAAACAAAATCTTACCGGCAGCAACTTGGTAGCCGGGGGGAATAACACATTTTACCATAATTTTTTTAAAATACTTAACCCTATTCATTCCGACTTGACTGAAATTTGCAAACTGCTTCCCGGACTTGCCCAGCACCCGCAGTTGAAGGGTGTTAAAACCGGCCAGTTAGTCCAGGTTTTAATTGACAAGAAATACTCCCGTGTTCCCAACCTAATTAACGAGTTGTTCAAATTTACCGGTGACAACTCATTAGGTCTGCCTCAAGAAATAACAGAACTAATGGTGGATATCGGCAGGTATCTCAGGGGTTTAAATTTATTGAAAATTGAGTCGCCTGATTGTTTGCAAAGCATCCTCCAAAAAATGGACGCTGCGCATGAGGTCATAAATAGTATGGCTCAGAAAAAAGCCGGTGTCTCTTTCGCGTATGCCGTAAACAGTAAAATCGAGGCTTCCGGGGATGTAAAAGTAAGTGGCCGCGGTTGCATTAATACCTCTATTCGCGCCGGCGGTAATGTAAACGTTGTCGGCGTGTTCCGCGGCGGTGAAATAACAGCCGGGGGCGACGTTATTATCAACGAAGCAGGCTCCGAGTTGGGCGCTAAAACGCTGATCAGGACGGATGAAAAAAGAAAAGTCTACATTAATAAAGCCAATGAAGGTGTACGCATTCAAATTGGCGATCGCCAAATCAGCTTCCCCTCGATGCAGAGCAATATCAAAGCAGAGTTAAATAAAGACGGCGCGATGTCCGTTTCAAAAAATAAGCGCATTGCCAAATAGAAATAGAATTATCTATTGACATGCTGCTTAATTTTTTATAAGCTTAGTAAGGATAAACACCTTGAAATCGGTCCCGTGAGACCGGTAAGGATTCATAGAAATGGTTAAATGAGGCCAACTATGCCTGCTTACCGGTTGTGAGCAGGTTTTTTACTGTAGTTTACCGCCCGGCAAGTTGATTGTGCCGGCATGTGTTAGAGTTCATTATAAAACACCGGAGGTTTGGCATGATCAAAGAGAAAGCGCAGATCCTGGACAAAGAAGGGATCCGCCGCTCTTTAACCCGCATCGCCCATGAAATAATTGAGCGCAACAAGGGTATAGATAACCTGGTTTTGATCGGTATCCGCCGCAGGGGGGCTCCTTTGGCAGAGCGTCTCGCCGAAAGGATCAAGGAGATCGAAGGGTGTACGACACCGGTTGGCATTCTGGATATCACTCTTTACCGCGATGACCTGACTACTCTAGCCCATCAACCTCTGGTCAGATCAACGGAAATCCCCTTCCCTGTTTCCGGTAAAAAAGTGATCCTGGTGGATGACGTCATCTTTACAGGCCGCACCATAAGAGCCGCCCTTGACGCGGTGATGGATCTGGGACGACCTAAAGTAATTCAACTAGCTGTTCTTGTTGACAGAGGCCACCGCGAATTGCCTATCAGATCCGACTATATCGGTAAAAATGTACCAACTTCCAGCAAAGAATCAGTATTAGTACGTTTAACCGAGATAGACGGTGAGGACAAAGTGGTAATATTCGAGCCTCCTGGCTAAATTAAAAATCAGGTCGTCAATCTGACGACTATCCGGCTCCATCCTAATAAAGTACGGTCCTGTGAGGCCGGAAAGGGAACAGGTTCCGGAAAGCTTCCCTTTTTAAGGCCCCAACCCGGTAATAAACCAGACAGGGGTCTTTATTTTTGAGCTTAGGGGGTAAGACAAAAAAATGGGACTCAGTGGCAAAGATTTACTTGGCCTGCAGTTTGTTCCGGTTGAGGAAATAAAATTAATTCTGAATACTGCCGTGCCGATGAAAGAGATAATCAAAAGACAAATTAAAAAAGTGCCTACCCTGCGTGGCCGTTCCGTAGTTACTGTTTTCTACGAGGCCAGCACTCGCACCAGGGTCTCCTTTGAACTGGCGGCCAAGTACTTGAGTGCGGACACCGTTAATATTGCCGCAGGCACCAGCAGTGTCAGCAAGGGAGAAGGGCTAAAAGACACCGCCCGTACCATCGCCGCCATGGGTGCGGATGTGGTGGTGCTCCGACATCCGATGGCCGGCGCGGCTGATATGCTTGCCCGGACAATTGGCGCCCCAGTGATTAATGCCGGAGACGGTGCCCATGAACACCCCTCCCAGGCTCTGCTGGATCTGTTCACGGTGCGAGAGAAAAAGGGCCGTTTGGAAGGGCTGAAGGTAGCAATCATCGGCGATATATTGCATAGCCGGGTAGCCCGCTCCGATATCTGGGGTTTCACCAAAATGGGAGCCGAGGTAAGATTGTCGGGGCCGGCTACACTGCTCCCACAGGAAACAGAAAGAATGGGTGCGATAACTTGCGCCAGTATTGAGGAAGCTCTGACCGGTGCTGATGTAATAAATATTCTTCGGATTCAAAAAGAAAGGCAGCAACAGGGATTATTCCCCGGGCTGCGCGAATACAGCCAGCTTTTTGGGATAAATAAAGAGCGTCTCAAACTAGCCGCGCCGGACGCGCTGGTGATGCACCCAGGTCCGATGAACCGCGGCGTGGAAATTGCCCCGGAGGTGGCGGACGGAGTTCAGTCCGTTATTAATGAACAAGTAACTAACGGGGTGGCGGTGCGCATGGCCTTGCTTTACCTGCTGACGGGAGGTGGTAACCAGCATGAAATTACTCATTAAAGGCGGAACGGTAATCGACCCTGCCGCAGGAAAAGTTGCCGAAAAGGACATTTTGCTCGCTGACGGCAAGATCGCTGAAACAGGAACTGATTTGAGCACCGGCGGCGTTGAAGTGCTGGATGCGGGCGGCAAGCTGGTGGCGCCGGGTTTGATTGACATGCACGTGCACTTGCGCGAGCCTGGATTTGAAGCCAAAGAAACCATTTTCAGCGGGACCCGCGCCGCAGCCCGCGGAGGCTTTTCCACTGTGGCCTGCATGCCCAATACCAATCCGGTGGCCGATAACGCCGCGATCATTGCATATATAAAAAATAGAGCACGTGCCAAGGGAGCTGTAAATGCTTTTCCTATAGGCGCTATTACCAGAGAAAGCAAAGGCGAGGAACTGGCTGAAATGGGTGATATGAAGGAAGCCGGCGCGGTAGCGTTCTCCGATGACGGGATGCCCGTGATGAACGCCGGATTGCTGCGCAGGGCCATGCAGTATGCCCGGATGCTGGGTCTGACAATAATTTCCCATTGTGAAGACAAAAATCTCTCCGCCGGCGGGGCGATGCATGAGGGATATATGTCCACCGTACTTGGCTTAAAAGGCATCACGTCTTCCGCGGAAGACGTGATGGTGGCCAGGGACATTCTGCTGGCTGAAGAAACCGGTTGCCGCCTGCACATCGCTCACGTCAGCACTGCCGGGTCCGTCCGGCTGATCCGCGCGGCCAAAGCCAGAGGCGTCAAAGTTACCGCCGAGGTCACGCCTCACCACTTCAGCCTGACCGCCGAGGCAGTAGCCGGTTACGATACATCCACTAAAGTTAACCCGCCGTTGCGCACTGCCGCCGATGTGGCCGCGGTAAAGGAAGGGCTGGCCGACGGGACTATTGACGTTATTGCCACCGACCATGCTCCACACACTGTCGAGGAGAAAGATGTTGAATATGAACTCGCTCCCTTCGGTCTGGTGGGTCTGGAAACAGCGGTAGGCTTGGTTTGGACCGAACTTGTCGCTACCGGCGTGCTAACGCCTTTACAGGCAATAACTAAGCTGACCATAAACCCGGCCTCAATACTAGGACTCTCCAAAGGCACATTAATGACCTGCGCCGACGCCGACATTACCATTATTGACCCGGAGATTTCCTGGACAGTAGAACCGGCGCAGTTTGCCGGCAAAGGCCGGAACACCCCTTTCACCGGTCGCCTTTTAAAGGGCCTGCCCTATGCAACGATAGTGAGCGGCCGGATAGTAATGCGTGATGGAATCATTAAATAACCATAATTAAAAAGTTAAATAATCTTTCTTTTAAATATATGCCCCAAATATTGCGGAGGTGTTATTATGCAAGCAGTACTGGCCCTGGAAGACGGCACCGTTTTTACCGGCGAGGCTTTTGGCGCGACAGGTGAAAGATGGGGAGAAGTAGTTTTCAATACCGGGATGACCGGCTACCAGGAGGTGCTCACCGACCCTTCCTATTGCGGCCAAATCGTTGTGATGACCTACCCCTTAATCGGCAACTACGGCATCATGAAAGAGGATTTTGAGTCAAAAAAGTCATACGTCCGCGGCTTTGTCGTGCGGGAGGAGTGCGAGCGGCCCAGCAATTGGAGACTTTCCGAAATTATTGACAGCTTTTTAAAAAAAGAAAATGTGATTGGCATAGCTGGTATTGATACCCGGGCTCTAACCAGACGTCTCCGCAGTTTTGGCACCATGCGCGGCATCATCAGCACCGGCGTTGCCGATGTGCAGTCACTTGTGGAGCAGGCGCGCATCTGTCCTCATCTCACCGGCCAGGATCTGGTGCCAACTGTGGCCACCACGGAAATTTACACCCTGCCGGGTGACGGCCACCGCGTTGTCTTGATGGATTTCGGCGCGAAGCTGAACATTATTCGCTGTCTTCAGGAGCGCAATTGCGAAGTGGTAGTTGTGCCCCCAAATACAACAGCCGCCGACATTCTGGCCTTGCACCCGGCCGGGGTGATGCTCTCCAACGGTCCCGGCGACCCTACCGACGTGCCTTACGCGATTGAAACGGTACGCGAATTAATCGGCAAACTTACCGTTTTTGGCATTTGTCTCGGCCACCAGATTCTGGGCCTTGCTTTGGGTGCCAAGACCTATAAAATGAAGTTCGGCCACCGGGGAGCCAATCACCCGGTGAAGGATCTGGAAACCGGACGGGTTTACATTTCCTCGCATAATCATGGATTCTCAGTTGATGAGGAATCAATGAAAGGGCTGGACATTGTCGTCTCCCACCGCAACCTGAACGACGGCACGGTGGAAGGTCTGAAGCACAAATATCTGCCGGTTTTTTCCGTGCAATACCACCCCGAAGCCTCACCCGGACCAAGGGACTCGGAATATATCTTCGAACAATTCCTGGCTATGATGGATAAGGGGGCGAGGTAACATGCCGCTCAAAAAAGGCATCAACAAAGTAATGGTTATCGGCTCCGGTCCCATTATTATCGGCCAGGCTGCCGAGTTTGACTACGCCGGCACCCAGGCCTGCCGTTCCTTGCGGGATGAAGGAGTGGAAGTGGTTCTGGTCAACTCCAACCCGGCCACGATCATGACAGACGCCAACATGGCTGACCGGGTTTATATCGAGCCCTTGACGCCTGAATTTGTGGCCAGAGTGATCCGGCAGGAGAAACCGGACGGCCTGCTTCCCACCCTGGGCGGGCAGGTAGGCTTGAACCTGGCCTTGCAACTCGCGGAAAACGGTGTTCTGGCCAAAGAAGGAGTGCAGCTTCTGGGCACCTCTCTGGAAGCAATCAAGCGCGCCGAAGACCGGGAATTATTTAAGGAAATGATGCAGACAATCGGGGAACCTATTCCCGAAAGCATAATTGTATCAACGCTGGAAGAAGCTGAGAACTTCGCCCGCGAAATCGGGCTGCCTTTAATCGTGCGCCCGGCCTATACTCTCGGCGGCACCGGCGGCGGTATCGCATACACTATGGATGAGCTGCGCAACATCACCACCAGAGGTTTAAAATACAGCATCATTGACCAGGTGCTGATTGAGCGTTGCGTGGTAGGCTGGAAGGAATTGGAGTACGAGGTGATGCGGGACAGCGCCAATAACTGCATCACCATCTGCAACATGGAAAACATAGATCCGATGGGTATCCATACCGGAGACAGCATCGTGGTGGCACCCTCCCAAACCCTGAGCGACAAAGAATACCAGCTGTTAAGAACGGCATCGCTGAAGATTATCCGCGCTCTGGGTATTGAAGGCGGCTGCAATGTGCAATTTGCCCTGGACCCCGCCAGTTTTCAATATTACGTAATCGAGGTCAACCCCAGGGTTTCCCGTTCTTCAGCCCTGGCTTCCAAGGCTACCGGCTACCCGATTGCCAAAGTAGCGGCTAAAATTGCCCTGGGCTTGACCCTGGACGAGATTAAAAACGCAGTTACCGGTAAGACCTATGCTTGTTTTGAACCGGCATTGGACTATGTGGTTATCAAATACCCCCGCTGGCCGTTTGACAAGTTTGCCCTGGCCGACCGGGAATTGGGCACTCAGATGAAGGCCACCGGAGAGGTGATGGCGATCAACCGTACTTTTGAAGGCGCGCTTTTAAAGGCCGTCCGCTCTTTGGAAATCGGGTTGGATTATTTGAAACTGCCTGGAGCGGAATTATTAAGTTCCGAGGAGCTTGAAGCCAAACTGGCCTGCGCGGAAGATGAACGTCTTTTCCTTGTCGCCGAAGCTTTACGCCGGGGATTGACCATTGAACGGGTGCATGAAATTACCAAGATAGACCGCTTTTTTCTTGATAAAATCCAGGGTATCCTGCAGCTTGAAAATGATATTTGCCGTACATCTGCAGACGGCATATCCCCTGCCCTGCTGGAACAAGCCAAGAAATTTGGCTTTTCCGACGCCCACCTGGCCAAGCTGACCGGACTGGATCAATGTGAAATAAGAGCCAGACGCAAAGAAAACGGGATTTTGCCCACTTTTAAAATGGTGGATACCTGCGCCGCCGAATTTGAAGCTGAAACGCCCTATTATTATTCTTCATACGATCAAGAAGATGAATCCCAGGCCACATCCCGGCGCAAGGTTATGGTGCTGGGCTCCGGCCCGATCCGGATCGGACAGGGTATCGAGTTTGACTACTGCTCGGTGCACTCTGTCTGGGCGCTGCGTGAAGAAGGATTTGAAGCGATTATTGTCAATAATAACCCCGAAACAGTGAGTACTGATTTCGACACCGCCGACAGGCTCTACTTTGAGCCTTTGGTCACGGAGAATATTTTAAACATCTTGGACCGGGAAAAACCTGAGGGAGTGATTGTGCAGTTCGGCGGACAAACAGCCATAAACCTGGCCAAACCTCTTGAAAACGCAGGAATCAAGATACTGGGAACTACTGTGGAAGATATTGACCGGGCCGAAGACCGCGAACGGTTCGACAGCCTGCTGATTGAGTTGGGTATACCCAAACCGCCCGGCCGCACTGCTTTTTCGGTGGATGAAGCAGTCATAATCGCTTCCGAGATCGGGTTCCCGGTGCTGGTGCGACCCTCTTATGTCCTGGGCGGCCGGGCCATGGAGATTGTTTACAACGATGACGAGCTGTTGAATTACATGGCCACAGCGGTCAAGATTACACCCGAGCACCCGGTGCTGGTGGATAAGTACCTCTTCGGCAAGGAACTGGAGGTTGATGCCATTTCCGACGGAGTGGACATTCTGATTCCGGGCATCATGGAGCATATTGAGCGGGCGGGTGTTCATTCCGGCGACAGCACCGCGGTCTATCCGCCACAGACACTGAGTCCAAAGATAAAAGAACAAGTTGTTGATTATACCATCAGACTGGCCCGGGCTTTAAACGTTAAAGGTCTGATAAATGTTCAATACGTGCTGCATGATGAAGGAATTTATGTGCTTGAGGTCAATCCCCGGTCCAGCCGTACTGTGCCATATCTGAGCAAAATTACCGGTATTCCGATGGTAAACCTGGCCACAAAAATTATTATGGGCGGTACTTTAAAGGGAATGGGCTACCACAGCGGGCTCTATCCTGAAAGTAATGTTATCGGGGTGAAAGCTCCAGTTTTCTCCTTTGCCAAGCTGCTCCAGGTGGATATTTCCCTGGGTCCGGAAATGAAGTCTACCGGAGAGGTCATGGGCGTCGACCATGACTTTAAAGTAGCTCTGTTCAAAGCAATGGTCGCGGCCGGGAGCATGTTTCCGAAAAAAGGAACTGTTCTGGTCACCATTGCCGACCGGGATAAAGAAGAAGCCCTGCCGATCATCCAGAGCCTGGTAAACTTGGGCTACCGTATCCTGGGCACTTCCGGAACCGCGGCGCTGATCAGGGAGGCCGGCCTGCCGGTGGAACAAGTGAAGAAGGTTCATGAGGGTTCCCCGCATATTGTTGACTTGATCCGGGCAAATAAAATCAACCTGGTGATCAACACCTTAACCAAAGGTAAAGCGCCCGAGCGGGACGGCTTCCAAATCCGCCGGGCGGCAGTTGAATACGGTGTTCCCTGCCTGACATCGCTGGATACCACCCGGGCAGTCCTTGATGTGCTAGCGGGAGAAAAGGAAAAAGAACATAACAGACTGGTACCGCTGCAGGAATACATGCAGTAAGAGCGGCTAATGGTTAATAGTTGGTGGTTGGTGGTTGTTAGTTAGAATAATCGATTGTATAAGATATAAAGCTTGATTATGGATGTTTATTCTATAATGTGGTGTGGAGGGAAAAAATTGTCGCCGGTTGCCGACGCGAAAGTTATAAAGCAAAATATGATAGCACCAAGTCATTTCAGATTATACCTGTTTGCGCCGGAAATTGCTGAAGCGGCGAGACCGGGGCAATTCGTGCACGTACGCTGCGGGCATACTTTAGACCCGCTGTTGCGCAGACCGGTCAGCATCCACGCCGTGGATCGGGAAAAGGGCGAGGTTATCCTTTTTTATCGAGTTGCCGGAAGGGGCACCGCCCTTCTATCGAAAAATAAAAAAGGTGATCGGATCAGCCTGATGGGACCGCTTGGTCATGGTTTTTCAATACCACAGAAAAAGGTGCGTATTTTCGTTGTGGCCGGAGGCATTGGCATTGCCCCGCTCTATTTTTTTCTGCAGGAAATAGCTGATTCAGGAGCCGGCGCCGATGTCTTTCTGGGAGCGGCCACGGAAAAACAATTATTCTTTAAAGATGAAATTAAGAACTCCGGACACAGGGTTTTTCTTTCCACCGACGACGGTTCAAGCGGTTATCATGGAACTGTTACCGGTTTATTTGAGGATTATATTCAAAAAAGCATTAATAATAACGGCCTGATTAGGTGCGATGATAACTCAAAAGTCTATGGCTGCGGCCCTTCCGGAATGCTTAAACGGCTGACAGATATTATTGCCGCAGCCGGCATTCCCGGCGAGGTATCCCTGGAAGAACGGATGGGCTGCGGTGTAGGGGCCTGCCTCTCCTGCGCCTGCAAAACACGGGGCGGGGAAAACGGTGCGCAATACCGGCGGGCCTGTGTGGACGGCCCGGTTTTTCCGGCTGAAAAGGTGGTATGGGAATGAGCGGAGTCAAGCCGAATCTGTCCGTAAACGTCGGCGGTATTCTGATGAAAAACCCGGTCACCACCGCGTCGGGAACCTTCGGCTTCGGGCCGGAATACGCGCCTTACCTTGACTTAAACCGTTTGGGCGCCATTGTGGTGAAGGGTATTACCCTGCTGCCGAGAACCGGCAACCCCACCCCCAGGCTTGCGGAAACACCGGCCGGCATCTTGAATTCCATCGGCCTGCAAAATCCCGGCGTGGAGCGTTTCATCTCCGAAACACTCCCCTTCCTGGCGGATTATGACCTGCCGGTTATTGTCAACATTGCCGGCGACACTGTGGATGATTATGCCCTGCTGGCTGAAAAACTCAGCCGCGCCTCCGGTGTGGGCGGCCTGGAAGTGAACATCTCCTGCCCCAATGTTAAAAAAGGCGGCATGCAGTTCGGCAGTGACCCGACCATGGCGGCGGAAGTCACCCGCACGGTGAAAGCAAGCACAGGTTTGCCGGTGATTGTTAAGCTTTCACCTAACGTAACCAGCATCGTGGCGGTGGCCGAAAAGGTGGCGGAGGCGGGAGCAGACGCCCTTTCCATGATTAATACCGTATTGGGTATGGCCATCGACATAAAAAAGAAACGTCCGATGTTGGGAAACTTGCTGGGAGGGCTCTCCGGCCCGGCAGTCAAACCGGTGGCGGTAAGGGCGGTCTGGCAGGTGTACCGGGAGGTAAAGCTGCCCATTATCGGCATGGGCGGTATTACGACAGCCGAGGATGCCATTGAGTTTATCCTGGCCGGGGCCACTGCCGTGGCAGTGGGTACCGCCAACTTTGTCAACCCCCGGGCAACCATGGATGTGCTTGAAGGTATAGAGAATTACCTCTGTGAAAATGGGATCGAAGACATCAGCGAGCTTACCGGCTTGGCCCAAAAATCATGAATAAAGACCGGCGGTGCAACAGCTGTCGGCTTATTTTTAAAACTAAAACCATATTATTAAAATCAAGTGGTTAAAACCTAATCACTAGCATGGGGATGGTGCTATAATTATCCATTGCCTGCGAACAAGTGTTTTGATTATAATATATAAAACAAACACTTGTTTGGAGCGATGGTTTTGAACTGCCCTATCCTTCTCATTGACGCAAACTCTTTTTTCGCCTCCTGCCATATCGCTTTAAATCCTGAACTGGCCGATATTCCCGTGGTTGTCGGCGGGGAGGAAAAAAAGCGCCACGGGATCTGTCTGGCGGCCAACTACATAGCAAAACGTCAATATGGCATTAAAACCGGCATGGCGGTACGGGAGGCCCGCGAAAAACTGGGAGACAAAGGCGTGATCGTTTCCCCGCAGCACAGTTTGTACGTTGACTTCTCGGCGCGGATTCTCAGGATCAAGCGCCGGTATTCCCCCCTGGTGGAGCCATTCAGCATCGACGAAAGCTGGGTTGACTTGACTGGCACAGAGTATCTCCATAAAACAGATTCCTCGGAGGAAATAGCCGCGCGTCTTCAAAAGGATATTCGGGAAGAAACGGGCATACCCACCTCCGTCGGGATCGGCCCGAACAAGATTATAAGCAAGATGGCGGCGGAGATTAAAAAACCGCTGGGCATTACCAAAGTTGATTTTCAGGACGTTCCCCGCGTGTTCTGGCCCCTGCCGGTAAAAGAGCTTTTAGGCGTGGGGCGCCGGATGGAAAAAAAACTGTGGCTCCTTAATATACATTCCATCGGAGACCTGGCCAACTATCCGGCCAATATCTTAAAAAAGCGGTTCGGGCTAATCGGGTTAATCTTAAAGAACTCGGCTAACGGCGTGGATTATTCCCCAGTCAGCCCGGCAAGCCTGAATGTGGCTAAATCAGCCGGCCACCAAATTACTCTTCCCCAAGATCTGGCCGGGCATGAAAACATCCAGGTGATTATTCACGAACTCTCGGAGATAGTGGGCAGACGGGTGCGTATCGGAGGCTATACCGGCAAAACCGTCGGGCTTACCCTTAAGGACACCGAATTCCAATACCTGCACCGGACTCAATCCATGCCTTATTTCTCTGACTTATCGGAGGATATCTACAGCACTGCCGTTGCACTTCTGCACCGGCACTGGCCGCACTGGAAACCGGTAAGAATGGTTGGGCTCTCTCTTTCCCACTTGATTAAAAATTCAGAAGAGCAGTTGGATCTGTTCGGCGTCACCGAAAAAAAGAGGAAGCTTACGCGCGCCCTGGATAAAATCAAAGACTGCCATGGTGAGACAGCGGTCTTTAAAGCGATATCCCTGACCGGCGTCAGCGTAATGCTCCAGAACAGGTGGGGGATCTGATAAAAAATCCCGCCCGTTAGACTGCGGCTCCGGCTGCTGTCATTGCCGCCCGGAAAGCGCTTCGCGCCGCCTCCGCAGTTCTTGCCAATTCCTTGTCGCTGTGCGCCAGGGAGACAAACGCCGCCTCAAACTGGGAAGGGGCCAGGTAAATTCCTTGCTCCAGCATGGATTTAAAGAAAGAAGTGTAACGTTGGGTATTTGATGAACACGCGCTGGAATAATTATTAACTCTTGCTCCGGTAAAAAAGGCGCACAACATCGAGCCGACCCGGTTAAAACAAACTTCCCCACCGGTTTCCCCGGCTGCGTCAGCCAGTTGGCCGGCAAGTTTTGCCGACTTTTCTTCGAGACTTTCATAAACACCCGGCTGGCTTAAAATTTTCAGAGTAGCGATACCGGCCGTCACCGCCAGGGGGTTTCCCGATAATGTGCCGGCCTGGTATACCGGCCCCGCAGGTGACACCTGCTCCATAATTTTGACACTGCCGCCGTAAGCGCCCACCGGCAGACCGCCTCCAATCACTTTGCCGAGGCAGGTTAAGTCCGGGGTTACTCCGTAAAGCTGCTGCGCCCCGCCGTATGCCACACGAAACCCGGTCATTACTTCGTCAAAAATCAACAGGCTGCCGTATTCCCGGGTCAACCGGCGCAGCCCTTCCAGAAAACCCGGGGCGGGCGGAACGACACCCATATTTCCCGCTACCGGTTCCACAACCACCGCCGCGATTTCTTCGCCTTGTCGTTTAAACAACTCATCCAAATAAGTCAAGTCGTTGTATGCCGCGTTTATAGTATCGGCAGCCGTACCGGCCGTTACTCCGGGACTAGTGGGCACACCCAGCGTCAGCGCTCCGGAGCCAGCCTTAATCAACAGATAATCGGCGTGCCCGTGGTAGCATCCTTCAAACTTGACGATTTTATTCCTCTTCGTATATCCCCTGGCCAGCCGGAGCGCGCTCATGACGGCTTCGGTGCCGGAATTAACCAGGCGCACCATTTCCACAGAGGGTACGGCGTCAACAATCATGCCGGCCAGGACATTCTCCAATTCAGTCGGCGCCCCAAAGCTGGTCCCGGTCTCGTCCAGGCAGCGCTTCAGCGCCTCAACCACCCGCGGGTGACGGTGCCCCAGGATCAGCGGCCCCCACGAGCCCACGTAGTCAACGTATTCGTTCCCGTCAGCGTCATAAACCAACGGTCCCTCACCCCGTTCAATAAAAAGCGGGGTTAAATCCACCGATTTGAAGGCGCGCACCGGACTGTTGACACCGCCGGGGATAACTTTTTTCGCTTGCTCAAAAAGCTCAACCGACCTGGTATAATTCCTGGCCACCTGATGCTAACCTCTTTTCTATTCAAAATAACGCATGCTACTTTTTTTAAGCTCAGCGGTGCTGTACAGCAGGGAATAATTTGTTACCCCGGTGGCCCGGGACAGCCTTTTGGCGATTCCTGCACAGTATTCCCGGCTTTGCCCATGAACAACGGTAAAAAGGTTATAAGGCCAACCGGGACGCCGCGGACGCCGGTAGCAGTGAGTAACTTCTTTAAAACCAGCCATTATCCGGCCTGTCTCAGACACCTTCTCTTCCGGCACATCCCACACCACCATGGCGTTTGCCACGAAGCCGAGCTCAAAATGCTGCACGGTCGCTCCAAAACGTCTGATTTTTCCATCGGTAATAAAACTTCTGATCTTCTCTACAAGCTCATCCTCGGTCAGCTCTAATTTTTCCGCTATCGACTGATAGGGACGGGTAACCAGAGGCAGGCCGTTTTGCAGAGCTCTGATTATCTTTTTGTCTTGCTCGGTTAGGATTTTATCCACCTCGTTCAACTGAGACTGAAATTCACTTTAATTTTGAATATTTCTTCCGCGGGGAGTTCCATTATTTCCCTGATACCTGTTTTTTCCCGGATTAGATTTAATATTTCTCCCAACTCATCTTCGCTGCCGGCCAACACGGTAAACCACATATTAATCTGATGTTCTCTCAGGTAGTTATGGGTCACGCCGGGGAAAGAATTAATTATAGCCGCTACCTCATCCACTCTATCCGGTTCAACACGCATGGCGCATAGAGTGCCGCTATAGCCAAGTTTTCTTGATTCAAAAACGGCGCCCAAGCGGCGGATTACTCCTTCGTCCTGCATTTGCTTCAGCCTGGCCAGGACTTCACCCTCGCTAATACCGATAATTTCCCCCAGCTTGCGGTATGGTTCCGACAATAGAGGAAATTTCTCCTGCACCAAATTTAATAATTTCCGGTCGATCTTGTCCAAACGCATAAACCAAGACCCCTTCAGACTTATAACCTTTAGTGTTCGGTCCGGTAAAGACACCACGGTTCTTCAGCCAGATAATCACCATGATAGAAATAGGCGCGGGCCCGGCAACCGCCACAAACCTGTTTGTATTTACAGGAGCCGCAGCTTCCTTCGTACTCCTCTTTTCTCAATGAATGGAAAATATTAGAATTACGCCAGATTTCACCAAAAGTCTTCTCGCGGACATTACCGGCCGGGATATTCAGGTAGGCGCACGGCTGAACTATACCTTTAGGGCTGACTATGCAGTAAGATATTCCGGCCAGGCAGCCTTTGCTGAAACGGGTCTTTACCCCCAGCTGGGCGGCAATCCGCATAAATTGAGGGGCACATGTCGGCTTTAGCTCAATTTTAACTTCAGCTTGTTTGCGCATTATCCGGCGCAGCAGTGCCTCGTACTGGGCGGCTTTTAATGATTCGGCCTCAATGTTGACAGCGCGGCCGGATGGAACCAGGAAAAAAATATGATGCCCGACAGCGCCGATATCCACTGCAAAGTCGGTTAATTTCTCTATTTCAGGCAGATTCCATTCCATCACGGTGGTATGAATCTGAAAAGGAAGGCCAACCGACCGGCAGGCGCGCATCCCTTCCACCGCCCCCTGCCACGCTCCCGGAGCGGCTCTGAAGTCGTCATGACTGGCCGGGTCGACGCTGTCCAGGCTGATTCCCATTACCGCAGCGCCGGATTCCTTGAGCCGCCGGGCCACTTCCCCGTTGATCAAAGTGCCGTTGGTGCCGAAAACAGGTCTCAGGCCTTTTTCCTTCGCCCGCGCTACCAATGTATAAATGTCGCCGCGCATCAGCGGCTCGCCGCCGCTGAAGATCATGATCTTAAAACCGGCTTCGGCTATCTGATCTACCAGCGCCAGGCCTTCCTTTGTATCCAGTTCCTCATTTGACCTCTCCCCGGCATCGCGGTAGCAGTGCCGGCAGTACATGTTGCAGGCGTTGGTGGTATTCCAGGATACTATCACGGCTGTTCCCCTTCCCGCAGCCATCTTGCCGCATCTCTAGCGTGGTAAGTGAGAATAATGTCCGCTCCCGCCCTCTTGATGCCGGTGAGCAACTCCAGCACAATCTTTCGCTCATCGATCCAGCCCTTTTGCGCGGCCGCCTTGATCATACTGTATTCACCGCTGACATTGTACGCCGCCACCGGAAAACCTGTCTCGTCCTTGACCCGCCGGATCACATCCAAATAAGCCAGGGCGGGCTTGACCATGACGATGTCGGCACCCTCTTCGATATCCAGCCGGACCTCCCGCAGCGCTTCACCGGCATTGGCCGGGTCCATCTGGTAAGTCTTGCGGTCGCCAAATTGCGGGGCCGAGCCCGCCGCTTCACGAAAAGGTCCGTAAAAGGCCGAGGCGTACTTGGCGGAGTAAGCCATAATTAAAACATTTTCAAACTCTTTGGCATCCAGCGCCGCGCGAATCGCCCCCACACGGCCGTCCATCATATCGGAAGGAGCAACCATGTCCGCTCCTGCCGCCGCGTGAGACACTGCTGTCCTCGCCAGCAATTCAAGAGTTGGGTCGTTTAACACACTGCCGTTCTCAACAACACCGCAATGACCGTGACTGGTATACTCACAGAGACATATATCGGTAGCAACCAATAAACCGGGAAAGGCCTTTTTAATTGCCCGCACCGCTTTCTGGACAATACCGTCGCGGGCATACGCCTCCGAGCCAAGCTCATCTTTAACTGCGGGGATGCCGAAAAGAAGAACACCGGGTATTCCCAGCCCTGCTACATCCGTCAGCTCTTCCAGCAGTCTGTCTATCGAGTAGTTGTATATGCCGGGCATAGCCTCGACAGGCCGGGCGATGCCCTCCCCGTGAGTAACGAAAACGGGATATAAGAAGTCGTCCACGGATAAAGCCGTCTCACGTACCATCCGGCGGATAATTTCATTCGACCGTAAACGCCTTGGACGCTGCTCGGGGAAAGACATTATATAAGACCTCCATAGTTATTAATGTGGGACAAGAAGACAATGGGGACGGTTCTCATTGTTTACGGTCCCGCATCAGACAATAAGAACCGTCCCCATTGTCCTTTCTATTGCAGTCCGATCTCTTCGTCGGTCAGGTAACAGGCCGGGTCCGCTTCCCAGAAGTCACCAGTTACCGCTCCGGCGCGGGCCCGGAAGTTGCCGTTGCAGAGATCCAGCCACTTGCATGCGGCGCAGCGCCCTTTCAGCAGGGGCTTCCTGTTTTTCAGCCCGGCTAAAACAGGCTGAGAATAATCGGTCCATATTTCCCCGAATTTCCTGTCCCGCACATTGCCAAAAGTAAGGTTTTGGGTAAACTGGTCGGGGTGGACGTTGCCGTTCCAATCTACCGCTCCGATCGCCATCCCGGTGCGGTTGCCGCCGTTCAGCCGGAGCAGCGTTAAAACCTGTTCCGCTCTTGCCGGGTCGGTTTTTTTAAGCTTTAGATATATGTATATACCGTCGGCGTGATTATCCACCGTCAATATTTCTTTCTTGATACCGCGCCGGTGGAAGTCCGCCGTACGCTCTATAATCAAGTCTACTGCCGCTCGTGTTTCATCCCTGGATATGTCTTCCTCCACCATTTTGCTTCCCCGGCCGGCGTAGACCAAGTGGTAGAAGCAAACCCGGGGTATATTTTCCTTTTCAATCAAGTCAAAAATATCATTTATTTCATGATAATTATGCCTATTAATAGTAAATCGCAATCCTACCCGCTGTCCTACGGTGACACAGTTCCTGATGCCGTTGAGGGCAGCGTTAAAAGCACCGTTGCGGCCCCGGAAGCGATCATTTATTGCACCGGTGCCGTCAAGACTGACACCAATATAACCGATACCCAATTTATTGAATAATTTAACTCTTTCCTCATTCAGCAATGTGCCGTTCGATGATAAAGTTATCCGGATGCCCTTGCCGACCGCGTAAGCAATCAGTTCGGCCAGATCATTTCTTAGAAGTGGTTCGCCGCCTGAAATCAAGAGAACAGGTACATTAAACTCCGCCAGGTGCTCGATAAAACACCGCGCTTCCCCGGTGGTCAGTTCGCCTTCATATTTTTTTGCGTCTGAACTGGAATAACAATGGATGCATTTTAAATTGCAGGTTCGGGTGCTGTTCCATACCACCACCGGCCCATATCCCGCAGTTACGCCGTGTGCCTGACTTCCCGCTCCGCTGCTGTAACGCAGGGAGTCGCCGAAATAGTCATCGCCGCACAATAGCTTAGTCACGCTGATCATTTATTCCAACACCTTTGTTCAAGTATTCAGGAGTCAGGAGTCAGAATATTTGAAGATAAAAAAACCATGCTCTTATTCTGACTCCTGTCTTTTGACTCCTGACTCCTGCAATTTAACAATGGCTTCAACCAATCCTTCGATCGTGTATTCCTTCGCCACCACGTCAACCTGGAGGCCCAATTCGCGGGCAGTGCCGGCTGTAACCGGTCCGATACAGGCGACAGCGAATTTCCCCCGCATATTGCTAATTAATGTGCTGCCAACCATATCAGCAAAATATCGCACGGTGGAGGAGCTGGTAAAGGTAACCAGATCTATTTCTCCCCGGCGGAGTATTTCTCTTAACGCAGCGCCGCTGCCGGACTCCGGCACGGTACGATAAGCAGCGACCTCAGTCACAACAGCTCCCATTTCGCTCAACGCCGCAGGCAATACCTTACGGGCTTCCGCCGCCCTTGGCAATAGCACACGCTCTCCATATGTTAATTTGCCGCGCATCTCCCTGGCTATTTCTTCTGCCCGGTATTCACCGGGCATGTATTCCGCCAAAAGCCCGTATTTTTCCAGCGATTCTCTTGTCTTGGGTCCAATAGCGCAAAGCCTGGCATTATGGAGCTCACGGATATCCTTCCGGTGGTGGCGCAGTCGCTTAAAAAAGGCTCCAACACCATTTACACTAGTAAACACAACCCAATTGAAATTATTCAGTTCTTTAATAGACTGGTCCAAAGGCGCAAAATTTTCGGGCTCAGCAATTTTTATCGTGGGAAATTCCACTGCTTCACCGCCAAAGGCTTCAATTATCTCTGAAAGAGCACTTGCTTGTTCCCTTGCACGGGTTATCAATATTTTCTTGCCGAATAGAGGTTTGTTTTCAAACCATTTCAGTTTTTCCCTTAATAGAACGACCTCGCCCACAATAATTACAGCCGGGTTCGTGAAACCCGATCTTTGGGCCTGCTCATGAATGTTCTCCAGCGTTCCGACCAGAGTACGCTGCTCCGGTCTCGTGCCCCATCTCACCAACGCCGCTGGTGTCTGGGAAGAACGGCCGCCATTTATTAAACGTTGCGTTATTTCCTGCAAGTTCGCCATACCCATTAAAAAAATTAAAGTATCCGCGCCCGTGGCGATTCTGTCCCAGGCTATACTGGAATCATCCTTTAGCGGGTCTTCGTTTCCGGTGATAATAGCCAGGGTAGACGCATAATCCCGGTGAGTCGCCGGAATGCCGGCATAAGCAGGTGCCGCTATGGCCGAGGTTACACCGGGTACAACTTCAAAACGCACTCCCGCTGCATGAAGAGCTTCGGCCTCTTCTCCGCCACGCCCAAAAACAAAGGGATCTCCTCCCTTCAGCCGGACTACCACCTTCCCTGCGCCGGCTTTCTCCGCCATCAGCCGACATATTTCCTCCTGTTTTAAAGCGTGGCAGCCGGGTTCCTTGCCCGCATAAACAATTTCAGCCCCGGGCCGGATAAACGCCAGGAGCCTGTGGGCGACCAACCGATCATATATAATTGTATCGGCTTTTTTGATTAACTCAAGACCGCGCACGGTAATTAATTTCGGGTCACCGGGTCCCGCGCCCACCAGGTAAACAAAACCTTCACACATTATGGCAATTCTCCTGCCGCATATTCCGCAACAATTCTCCAGCACCCTTTTGCAACAGCTTTTCCGCCAGCTGTACGCCGATAGACACCGCATCCTCGGCCAAACCTGACCATGAAGAGCGCACTAGTTTCCCGCCGTCCAAACCCGCTACTGCTCCTTCCAGCAATAAGCGCCCGTGCTCAACGGTACCAAGAGCGCCGACCGGTACCTGGCAGCCGCCTTCAAGTCTCCTCAAAAGCGCCCTTTCAGCAGTAATAGCTGAACGCGACTCATGATGATCAATTCTACCGGTCAGGTTCTGCATTTCTTCATCCCCGGCGCGTATTTCCACACCAATAGAGCCCTGCCCTACCGCGGGTAAACACGCTTCAAGAGGAATCAACTGCGTAATCCTGTCATCAAGCCCCAGACGGTGCACCCCCGCGAAGGAAAGTACGACGGCATCCATCATTTCGCTTTCCAGTTTGCTCAGGCGGGTGTCTATATTGCCTCGCAGGTCGATAATTTTAAAATCATTCCGGTAGTGACACAACTGAGCGCGGCGCCTGAGGCTGCTGGTGCCGATAAGCGCGCCCGGAGGCAAATCCTTTAGTTTGTTGCCCTTACGGGAAATCAACACGTCTCCGGGATTTTCCCTGCGGCATACCGCTCCTACCGCCAGTCCCTCCGGCAAAACAGTGGGCATATCCTTCATACTGTGCACAGCCAAATCGATTTCGCCACGCAGCAGAGCCAGTTCAAGTTCTTTTGTAAAAAGCCCCTTGTCTCCGATTTTCGCCAGGGCTGTATCAAGATTTTTATCTCCCAGAGTCTTCATGCCCACTATCCGGAAACTATATGCCGGCCCATACTTCTGCAAGCAGTCTTTTACCCAGTTGGCCTGCCAAAGAGCCAGCCTGCTTTCCCT
>Ga0067045_1028871_pt1 | contig 26477 bp, 22 predicted proteins | sample TerdegcTABiofilm_FD_59184 | JGI IMG/M metagenome (GOLD analysis project Ga0067045, IMG submission 59184) | Combined Assembly of (Gp0054472, Gp0054536) Wastewater bioreactor microbial communities from Singapore -Terephthalate degrading... | reverse complement strand
GGAGGCGCGGGGCAGGCTGCCTTCCGGGATCCCCCGCTCCACCTGGCCCATGAAGCGGGTACCATGGAGCGCATGGCCCTGCCAATACGCCATCACGCTGCCGACGCCGGCGGCCAGGGGCAGATAGAGGAACACCACTTCGGGCCCGAGCACTCCCATGCCCACCAGACCACCGGCCAGCAGCACCAGGCTGTCCCCCGGTAGCGGCAAAAAGACGAAGCTCGATTCGAGAAAGAGGATCACCACCAGACAGGTGACGAGCAGACCGACCGCCTGCAGTTGTATTAATTGCTCAAAGTCCTGATGCCATATGGCAAGCAGCATGTCCTGCATCTGGTATGACTCCCATCAACGTAATGCGCATCCGTCATGACGGCCCAAAGGCCCGGTCTGGCCACCCCTCCCTGGTACCCCCCCCATAAGCTCCTGCGGGAGGCCCGTTATACACCCGGGGAACTGAACAATAAATTAATGTCTGCCATTTATGTGGATACTCCGTCATCCGGCCCCGCCAGCCCGGTGCGTCGGCGACAAGGTGATCTCGCCCCGGGAGTTCCCTTGGGCCTTAGCCACAAAACCGCAAAGAATATAGTCAGTTGGCACTGAGCCGGGCTGCCATGGCGCCAGAAAAACCGTTACAGTGTAAGGACTCCTCAGTGGACGAGGAGGTCCACGGAGCTAGGTATGGCGCATCCCCCCTCTTCTTATCTTCATGCAAGCATGCTTCTGCTGAGCGGGCTCGGGCTCTTCAGCCAGGCCGCTCAGGCCAATGACGGGACCCTGGTTCAGCAGCGGGCCAATGCGGTCGTCTCCCTGATGAGCTTCACTGTGGTGCCGGACATCACCGCCAGCAACCTGGACATAGGGGGGGGCACCAACGAAAGCTCGGCCCTGACCATCACCCAGCTCGGCGGCGGCGCCACCATGAGCGAGGGCTTCCCCATCTATCTGGAGGGCACCCTGGGTTACAGCCGCTACGATCCCCAGTTCGTGTTCACCGATGGCAACGAGACCCGCACCATCCCCACCAAATGGAACAGCCTGAGCGCCACCGGCGGCATCGGCTGGGACTTCAGCCTGCACCGTGACCGCTTTGGCGGCAACCTGGTGCTGCGCCCCATCGCCAACTTCACCCTGGGCACAGTGGCGAGCGATCTGCGCATCGGCGCCGCCTTGATCCAGCACAGGACGGGCAGGAACCTCGACTTCCTCGACGGCGGCCGACTCAATGTGTATGGCCTGGGGGGATCCCTGATGCTCGACTACGAGCTCTTCTCCAAACCGCAGGACATAGATGTCGAGCTGCGCTACTCCTATCAGCACCTGCAGAGCTTCACCGGCACCGCCGACAGCATCACCGGTCAGGCCGAGGCGGAGAACCTCGGCCTCTACCTGCGTCGCCGGGCTCCGCTCTTCACCTGGACCCTGCTGGATCGCCCGCTGCGCTATGTGCTGGAGGGGGCCAGAACCGAATACCTGGGAGAGCAACGAGGCCTGCTCGGCTTCAACAGCCTCAACTCCCTGGGCCTCGGGTTCGAGCTCGACAGCAGTAAGTACGACATCTTCATCACCCGCACCCGGCTGGTGGCCCGCTATATGTTCAGCCACAACACCAGCGGCTACTCCATCGGGCTGGCGATGAGTTTCTAGCGATACCGTCACTCGAACAGTTGGCATCATGGAGACATGAAATGGACTTCTTTGCCGTTATTTACCCCTTACTCGACCAGCTCTGGTATCTGTTGCCACTGCTGTTGCTGGCGATCCTAATCAAAAGCCCCTGGTTCAAGGGCATGATGGGGGAGTGGTTTATCAACCTCAGCATCCGGCTCTTTCTCGACCAGCGGGAATATCACCTGCTCAAGGATGTGACCCTGCCCATCCCTCAGGGCAGCACCCAGATAGACCATGTGATCGTCTCCCGCTTCGGGATATTCGTGATTGAAACCAAGAACATGAAGGGCTGGATATTCGGCAATCCGGCTCATAAAAGCTGGACCCAGCAGATCTATCGCCGCAAGCACAGCTTCCAGAATCCCCTGCACCAGAACCACCTGCACATGATGACCCTCAAGTCCCTGCTGGGGGTAGCGGATCATCAGCTCCACTCCGTCATCTACTTTATTGGCGACTGCACCTTCAAGACCCCCATGCCGGACAACGTGATGAACCGCGGGCTGATCCGCCATATCAAAGGAAAAACCACCCAGGTATTGACCCCGGCCGAGGTCACGCAAGTGGTCGAGACCATCCAGCAGGGGCGGCTGGCAGCCAACTGGCAGACCCACAGACAACATGTGGCCCAGCTGAAGGCGCGTCACAGCGAAGCGCCCCGCAAGCCGTTATCCGCCCCGGCAGTGTCTGACGAAAAGAGGGCGGCGCCCTCCCCTGTCACCGCCCAACCGCTCGGTGATCAAAGTCCGACTTGCCCCAGATGTGGCAATGCCATGGTCTTGCGTACCGCCAGCCGGGGAGAAAACAGAGGCAATCAGTTCTGGGGATGCAGCGGATACCCGACATGCCGGGGGATTACACCACTCGAATAAACACCTAGATGCATAACACAGTCATGGCCTTCATGATTTTTTCAACAAAAACCACAAACCAAAACACCATCTATTCAAAGGGAGTTGATTAATGAATATTAAAAAAACGTCGGTAATAGCGGCAGTTGCCAGCATGAGTATGCTAGTCGCATCCTGCGCATCTGACCCGCAGCCGACATGGAAAAAAGAAGGTGTGTCACACGATGATACTCTCACTGCATTTTCTCAATGCAAGTATGAGATCCGGCTAAACAATATTTCTGACGAAGAAAAAAACGCAGTCATCACTGATTGCATGCAAGCAAAGGGCTTCCGCTGGAGAGCCTATTAATCATGTCAGCTGGTTGCCATTAACAGTGGCAACCAGCTTTGAAACCCCCTTCCAAAGTAAAACCCGAGTTATCTAATCGTCGCCATCTTCCTGACGCAGGCCTGCTCCCTGTCATCCACCCGTTTGGCAAACCAGGCGGTGGTGAGGTTGCGGGTGATCTTGGGGCTTTTCAGCTGGATGCCGGGCAGCACGGCGCGGGGTTGGCGCTTGCCCGCCTGCTTGTCGGCCAGGGTAAAGACCCTGTGATAGAGGTCGGTCTGGGCAAAGTCGCTACTGTCTCCCTTGAGCAGACTCTGATGGATGGCCTGCTTGCTCATGTTGACGCGGCTGGCGATGCTGTGCACCGCGAGCTCCGTCTTGCCGGGCAGGTCGGAGTCGTAGCGGACCAGATCCCCGTCCAGGGCCAGGGGCTTGCCGCTGACCCGGCTCACCGCGGCCTGGAAGGCGGCGTTGCGGCTGGCATACCAGCCCGCATTGAAGTCGGCGAAACGGTAGAGGGTGTCCGGGTAGTCGGCGGGATAACCGAAGATGTGTTTGGTGCCAAACCAGATGCCGCCCCGGCGGGTAAAGACTTCGTGGCGGATGGACTCCTTGACGGGATAGGGGTAGCCACGGGCGTTGGCCTCGGCGAAGGCCACGCTTACCTGCATGGGGCCCCCGGTGCGCACCGGATTGAGGTTGCCAAAGAGCTGCTTGCCCATGGGCACGGCCCCTATCATGTCCTCGAAGATCTCGCTCATCTCCCGCTCGGTGCGAAGGGCATCTATGCGCGCGGCGTAGGATTTGCCCGTGGGGGACTTGATGGAGAGGGCGGTGCGCACCACGAACTCGGGGATGAGCAGCTTGGCGGCCCGGGCGTTGATCTCCTTCCAGGCTATCTTGCCAAGGCCGGGCACCACGGGATCGGCCTGATAGGTGGCCTCCTGCTCCGCCACCGCCAGCACTGAGCAGACATTGTGATCGTTCACCGTCAGCCCCTGGGTGCTGAGCGCCGTCACCACGTCGTTGGCCCAGCCCGGCTTGTCTTGTACCTGGCGCGGCAGGAAGCGCACTATGCGGCTCTTCATGTCCGCAGGCTTGCGCGGCTGCATCGCCCTGGGCTGTTTGGCGATGGCGGCGGCCTCCTCGACAGTAGGAGAAGGGGGTGTCGGTTCACTGGCGCAGCCCGCTAGCACGGCGGCAGCCAGCAATGCGCAGAGGCGCCAGGGGGAGAAAGACAAAGGGCGAGAGGGGATCATGAGGGCTTCCGATAAAGTGCGGGCCCCTCATGCCGGATGACGGGCCCCGAATGCAAACAGGTGGCCATTGTAGTGGATGGCGCGGGCAATCTGAAGGCGGCAGAGCGGCCGGGGCCCAGGGCTGCGGCATCCCCTGGCGTCATCACGCCAGCTCGACCCGGTTGCGCCCCAGGTGTTTGGCCCGGTAGAGCGCGAGATCGGTGCGTTTGACCAGCGCCTCGACCGCCTCCCCCGCCTGGCCTATGCCGACGGCGATGCTCACGGTGAACCTTATCTCCTCGCAGGCGACCAGAGCCTCGGTGGCGGCTCTTATCTGCTCCGCCAGTGCCTGAGCCTTGTCGCTCAGCATGCCGGGCAGCCAGATGGCGAACTCCTCGCCCCCCAGGCGCGCCACCACCCCATCCGGCGGGCAGTGATGACACAGCAAGGCGCTGAATTCCTGCAGCACATTGTCACCTATGCCGTGGCCGTAGCGATCGTTGATCTGCTTGAAGTGATCGAGATCCAGCAGCAGCAGCGGCGTCCCCTGATCCAGATGGGCCTCCAGCACGGCGCGAAACGCGCGGCGATTGGAGAGACCCGTCAGTTCGTCGGACATGGCGAGCGAGGCCAGCCGGGTCTGGACGCCATACATCTGTTGCACCATCAGCAGCACGCCCCAGGTCGTGGCCAGCATGCCGAGGGTACGCAGGCTGTCCTCGACGGTGGATAGCCACCAGGACTGGAAGTAAGCCTCGTCAACCAGATCTATGGTTCCCGACACCAGCCAGCTCCCCAGTCCGGCACAGAGAAACAGGTAGGTCCGGTTCGAGATCTGGGCACACTGCACCACCCAGAACATGAACAGCAGGGTCAGCACATTGATGGCCTCGGCCAGGGCGCCGATGGTATAGAGGTTATGCTCGGGCAGGCGCTCGAAGCTCGCGGCATCCAGGCCCCCCGTCAGCAGCAACAGGCAGAGCAGGCTCAGCAGGGCGAGACGGCGACCAGGGGAGAGCGAGAAGAACCGGGCGGGGTGTACGGATAACCTGAGGGGAGTCTTCATCATCGTTATGGCTCCAAACCTGCATTGCCTCTATCCCTGGCGGCTGCACTCAGCCGCCAGCACCCAATGAACCGCAAGGCCAATTCTGGCCACACGGCGCTCGTATTGTGAGCCGATTTTTCCATAAAAAACAATCCCCTCAGCACAGTGCTGAAGGGATCCAGGTACCATTTTCCACTATGCGCCGCCCTGTTAACGCCGGCTACCCCCTGGCACAGGCGGTGTGGAGGACGTCCTTCAAGGGGCTGGCCTTACCCTCAACACGCCCGCCCCTCATGCACTCTGGCGCAGGGCGCGGATCTGGGCGGCGCCATTGATCACCGCCTGCAAGGAGGCGTTGACCACATCGCGGCCTATGGCCACCCCGCACATGCGCACTCCGTCGACGCTCAGCAGCACATAGGCGGCGGCGCGAGATTCGGTGCCGGCGCAGAGGGCATGTTCCGAGTAGTCGAGCACGTCAATGTGCATGCCGGTCTGGCGCTCCCAGCCGTTGACCAGGGCGGTGATGGCCCCCTCCCCCTCACCACAGAGCTGCAAGCTGCCGTCCGGGGTCTGCAACTCGAGGCGCAGTGTCTCCTGGCTGTCGTGGCCAAGCTGGAAGCGGCCGATGCGATAACCGTGCAGCGGCTCGAGGTAGTGCTGCTCGAACAAGGCGCGGATCTGCTCCGGGCTGATTTCGCTGCTGCTCGCCTCGGCTTGCGCCTGCACCCGGCGGCTGAAATCGATCTGCAGCCAGCGTGGCAGTTGCAGGCCAAGGTCGCGCTCCAGCAGATAGGTGACGCCCCCCTTGCCAGACTGGCTGTTGATGCGGATCACCGCCTCGTAGCTGCGGCCGAGGTCTGCGGGGTCGATCGGCAGATAGGCCACATCCCAGTAGGCATCGGGCTTCTCGGCCGCCAGGGACTTGCGAATCGCATCCTGGTGGCTGCCGGAAAACGCCGTGTAGACCAACTCGCCGGCATAGGGGTGGCGCGGGTGCAGGGCAATCTGGGTGCAGGCCCCCACGGTCGCCACTATGGCATCCATATCAGAGAGATCCAGCTCGGGATCTATCCCCTGGCTGTAGAGGTTCATGGCCATGGTGACTATGTCCATGTTGCCGGTGCGCTCGCCGTTGCCAAGCAGGGTGCCCTCGATGCGATCGGCCCCCGCCAGCACCGCCAGCTCGGCGGCGGCCACGCCGCAGCCCCGATCGTTGTGGGTGTGGATGGAGATGCTCACCTCGGGGCGCGCCTTGAGGTGGCGGCAGAACCACTCCACCTGATCCGCAAACACGTTGGGGGTGCTCACCTCGACCGTGGCGGGGAGGTTGAGGATCATGGGGCGGGAAGCAGCGCGCCACTCGTCGATGACGGCGTCACACACCTCCACCGCGAACTCCACCTCTGTGCTGCTGAAGCTCTCGGGGGAATACTGGAAGCTCCACTCGGTGCCGGGGTTCCTGGCCGCATGTTCCCGCACCCAGCGCGCCCCCTGCACGGCGATGGCCTTGACCCCCTCGCGATCTGTGTTGAACACATAGTTGCGCTGGGTCGGGTTGACCGAGTTGTAGACATGAACGATGGCGCGTTTGGCCCCCTTGAGGGACTCGAAGGTGCGGGCGATGAGATCTTCCCGGGCCTGCACCAGCACCTGAATGGTGACGTCATCGGGAATGAGATTGCGCTCGATGAGCTCGCGCACGAAGTCAAAGTCGGGCTGGGAGGCGGCCGGGAAGCCCACCTCGATGTGCTTGAAGCCGACATGGAGCATCAGTGCCCACATTTGCAGCTTCTGGGCCACCGTCATGGGCTCGACCAGCGCCTGGTTGCCGTCCCGCAGATCCACGGCGCACCAGAGCGGCGCGCGCTCAAGCACCCGGTTGGGCCACTGTCTGTCCGCCAGCGCGATGACGGGGGCCGGGCGGTATTTGCGATGATCGAAGCTCATATTCAGATTCCCTTGGCAGATATGCTGAGGCGCCAGGCGACCGGGCAGGTAACAGAGGGGGCAAGGAGGGGGAGCGGGCTGGCGCGATAACGCTGGCCCTGACTGGCGGTGCGGCGGTTACCCCACAGCCGGTTTCCATTGGTCCCTATCGGTGGAAGGGGCCGACCAGGCTGGCGCGATAACGCTGGCCCTGATCCTCTCGCAACCCTCTGACACTGAATGCTTGCCGGTGCGGACGACCTTGTTTGCTCACGCATGTGATGAGAAACCAGTATAGGGAGGTGTTTGGGGTGAGTGATTGCGAAGATTGTTGCCAATGGCACTTAATAGGAAACTTATGATTTCGTTTAGTCGATTTAAGGGCGTTTATCACCCTTCAGCCTCGCTATTTACGTCACCTCGTGCATAAGGGCCCATGCACTCGGGATCCGCCGCCCCCGCCAAAAGAAACACCCCGCCATCGCTGGCGGGGTGTTGTCAGGCTTGCATTCAGGGCTGGAAGCCGCCCTGACCGCGCACACCTTAGCGGTGCTTGACCTTGTGGTGCAACTCCTGCACCGAGTTCACGTTGGCGGTGGCATCGACGCTGATGGCCATGCAGGTGGCGAAGGCCGCGTGCAGCGTGGTGGTGTAGGCCACCTTGTGCTGCAGGGCGCCGCGGCGCAGCTGCTTGGAATCCTGGATGGCCTGACGGCCCTCGGCGGTGTTGACTATGTAGGTGTACTCGCCATTCTTGATGCGATCCAGAATGTGCGGACGGCCTTCATGCACCTTGTTCACCAGACGCGGGTTGATGCTCGCTTCACCTAAGGTCACCGCGGTGCCGTGAGTGGCGTCGAGGTCATAACCCAGTTCCAGCAGCTTGGCAGCCAGGTTGACCACCCGCTCCTTGTCGCCGTGGCGCACCGAGAGCAGGGCGCGACCCTCGCTCGGCACCTGGTGACCTGCACCCAGCTGCGCCTTGGCATAGGCCTCGGCGAAGCTGCTGCCCACCCCCATCACCTCGCCGGTGGAGCGCATTTCCGGCCCCAGCAGCGGGTCGACACCCGGGAACTTGGCGAAGGGCAGCACCACCTCTTTGACCGAGTAGTAGGGCGGGATGATCTCGGTGGTGAAACCTTGATCCTGCAGGCTCTGACCGGCCATGACGCGGGCGGCAATCTTGGCCAGCGGCGCGCCGGTCGCCTTGGAGACGAAGGGCACTGTACGGGCGGCACGGGGGTTCACCTCGATGAGGTAGATCTCGTTGTCCTTGACCGCGAACTGGACGTTCATCAAGCCCACCACGCCGAGCTCCAGTGCCAGCTTGCGTACCTGCTCGCGCATCTCGTCCTGGATGGCCTTGGACAGGGTGTAGGGCGGCAGGGAGCAGGCAGAGTCACCGGAGTGGATACCGGCCTGCTCGATGTGCTCCATGATGCCGCCGATGACCACGTCCACGCCGTCGCAGATGGCGTCCACGTCCACCTCGGTGGCGTCGTCGAGGAAGCGATCCAGCAGTACCGGTGACTCGTTGGAGACGCTCACCGCCTCGGCGAAGTAGCGGCGCAAGTCCTGCTCGTCATAGACGATTTCCATGGCGCGGCCACCCAGCACGTAGGAGGGGCGAACCACCAGGGGGTAGGTGATGCGGGCGGCTACCTGCACCGCCTGCTCCAGGGCAGTGACGGTGCCGTTTTCCGGCTGCTTGAGGCCGAGGCGCTCGACGGCAGACTGGAAACGCTCGCGGTCTTCGGCGCGGTCGATGGCATCCGGACTGGTGCCGATGACAGGCACGCCGTTCGCTTCCAGGGCACGGGCGAGCTTGAGCGGGGTCTGGCCGCCGTACTGGACGATGACACCCTTGGGCTGCTCGACCCGCACGATTTCCAGCACATCTTCCAGGGTCACCGGCTCGAAGTAGAGACGGTCGGAGGTGTCGTAATCGGTGGAGACGGTTTCCGGGTTGCAGTTGACCATGATGGTCTCGTAACCGTCTTCGCGCAGGGCCAGCGCCGCGTGCACGCAGCAGTAGTCAAACTCGATGCCCTGACCGATGCGGTTCGGGCCGCCACCGATGATCATGATCTTGTCACGACTGGTTGGGGCCGCCTCGCACTCCTCGTCATAGCTCGAATACATGTAGGCGGTGTTGGTGGCAAACTCGGCGGCGCAGGTATCGACCCGCTTGTAGACCGGGAAGATGTTGTGGCGGGCACGGGCCTTGCGCACCTCGCCCTCGGCCACGCCGAGGATCTTGGCGAGACGTGCGTCGGCGAAGCCCTTGCGCTTAAGGGCGCGCAGGAAGTCGGCGTCAAGGCCAGCCATGCCGCGCTCTTTCACCTCTTCTTCCAGCTTCACCAGCTCTTCAATCTGCACCAGGAACCAGGGGTCAATCTTGGTCAGCTTGAAGATGCCGTCCATGGAGAGGCCGGCGCGGAACGCATCGGCTATGTACCAGATACGGTCACAACCGGCATCCTGCAGCTCGTGGCGGATGCGGGTCAGGGAGTCGGGGGCATTGAGGTCCACCATGGGGTCGAAGCCGGTCTTGCCGGTCTCGAGGCTGCGCAGCGCCTTGTGCAGGGACTCCTGGAAGTTGCGGCCAATGGCCATCACTTCGCCCACTGACTTCATCTGGGTGGTGAGACGGTCGTTGGCGCCGGCAAACTTCTCGAAGTTGAAGCGCGGGATCTTGGTGACCACGTAGTCGATGGCCGGCTCGAAGGAGGCCGGGGTGCGACCGCCGGTGATGTCGTTCATCAGCTCGTCCAGGGTGTAACCGATGGCGAGCTTGGCGGCGATCTTGGCGATGGGGAAACCGGTCGCCTTGGAGGCGAGCGCGGAGGAGCGGGAGACCCGCGGGTTCATCTCTATGATGACCATGCGGCCATCTTTCGGGTTGATGCCGAACTGGACGTTGGAGCCGCCTGTCTCGACCCCGATCTCGCGCAGCACCGCCATGGAGGCGTTGCGCATCAGCTGGTACTCCTTGTCAGTCAGCGTCTGGGCTGGCGCGACCGTGATGGAGTCACCGGTGTGGATGCCCATGGGGTCGAAGTTTTCGATGGCGCAGACGATGATGCAGTTGTCGTTGCGATCCCGCACCACTTCCATTTCGTACTCTTTCCAGCCGATCAGGGACTCATCGATGAGCAGCTCCTTGGTCGGGGAGAGATCCAGGCCGCGCTCGCAGATCTCGACGAACTCTTCGGTGTTGTAGGCGATGCCGCCACCCGAGCCACCCATGGTGAAGGAGGGACGAATGATGCAGGGGAAGCCGACCATCTGCTGCACGCCCCAGGCCTCTTCCATGTTGTGGGCGATGCCGGCACGGGGGCACTCCAGGCCAATGCTCTTCATGGCGATGTCGAAGCGACGACGATCTTCCGCCTTGTCGATGGCATCGGCGGTGGCACCTATCATCTCCACACCGAACTCTGCCAGCACGCCGTGCTTCTCCAGATCCAGCGCACAGTTGAGCGCGGTCTGGCCACCCATGGTGGGCAGTACGGCATCCGGACGCTCTTTCTTGATGATCTCGCGCACCACTTCCCAGGTGATGGGCTCGATGTAGGTGGCGTCCGCCATCTCGGGGTCGGTCATGATGGTGGCCGGGTTGGAGTTCACCAGGATGACGCGGTATCCCTCCTCGCGCAGGGCCTTGCAGGCCTGGGCGCCGGAGTAGTCGAATTCGCAGGCCTGACCGATGACGATGGGGCCGGCGCCGAGGATCAGGATGCTCTGTAGGTCGTTACGTTTTGGCATGGCTCTCTTTATCCTCTTAGGCGCGATACTGCTTAATCAATTCAATAAAGTGGTCGAACAGACCGGCACAATCGTGGGGGCCCGGGCTCGCTTCGGGGTGACCCTGGAAGCTGAAGGCCGGACGATCGGTGCGATGTATGCCTTGCAGGGAGCCGTCGAACAGGGAGACGTGAGTGGCACGCAGGCACTCCGGCAGGCTGTTCTCGTCCACCGCAAAGCCGTGGTTCTGGGCGGTGATCATGACGGTGTTGTCATCGAGGCTCTTCACCGGGTGGTTGGCACCGTGGTGGCCGAACTTCATCTTGACCGTCTTGGCGCCGGAGGCCAGACCCAGCAGCTGGTGACCCAGGCAGATGCCGAACACAGGGGTGTTGGTCCCAAGGAAGGTCTTGATGGCTTCGATGGCGTAGTCGCACGGCTCGGGGTCACCGGGGCCGTTGGAGAGGAAGATGCCATCGGGGTTCATCGCCAGCACCTCGGCGGCCGGGGTCTTGGCCGGTACCACTGTCAGGCGGCAGCCACGGTCCACCAGCATGCGCAAGATGTTGCGCTTGACGCCAAAGTCGTAGGCCACCACGTGGTACTTGAGCTCGTCGGCCGCCGGGGTAACGTGCCCCTTGCCAAGCTGCCAACTGCCCTCGGTCCAGGCGTAGGCGTCAGACACAGTCACTTCCTTGGCCAGATCCATCCCCTTGAGGCCGGGGAAGGCGCGGGCCTGGCTCAGGGCATGGGCTTCATCGAGCTGCTTGCCGGCCAGGATGCAACCGGCCTGGGCACCTTTTTCGCGCAGGATGCGGGTCAGTTTGCGGGTGTCGATGTCGGCGATGCCAACGATATTGTGAGACTTGAGGTAATCGGAGAGGGATTGCTGATTGCGGAAATTGGAGGCAAGTATCGGAAGGTCCCGGATGATCAATCCCTGCGCGTGGATTTGACTGGACTCTTCATCTTCGCTGTTGGTGCCGGTGTTGCCTATATGGGGGTAAGTGAGGGTGACTATCTGACGGGAATAAGAGGGATCGGTGAGGATTTCCTGATAGCCCGTCATCGACGTATTGAAAACCACTTCACCAACGGAACATCCCTCGGCGCCTATCGACACGCCTTTGAACACAGTTCCATCTTCCAGCACTAGCAATGCAGTGTGATTCAAGACAACCTCCAGTTATTTAGCTTTAAATTCAGCAATTTACCTGGGTGTTGCGGGTCCGGACGCTGTTTGAAACAGGGCTCAAACCCGGCAGATTTCTGGCAAATTGGGCGCATTCTACTTAAAAACGATCGCATTTCAACGTCTTTTCTCGTTTGAAATGCATCTAAATTCAATAAAAAAGCAACATTACCCATTATCTATGCACTAAGGCGCTTTGCAACCCCCTCCCCCAAAAGAAAAGCCAAAACCCGAAACAAAAGCACGCACCCATGCCACCCAACAGACAAAAATCGATATTTTATCGTTAATAAACAGATGAATATGAATTTAAAAAACAAACAACGAAAGCCAAAAAGCGCCATTTGGCGATAGAAAACTGACCTGAAAAAATAGAAAACGTTTTTCTTTGATTGCATTTTTAGTCTGTTTCGCTGGATGTGAAAAAAGCGGACTACAGGGGAGATTGAGACCCAATCCCGTTACCCTCTGATGACATTTTTGTCGCAGGAGTGTGGCGAAGAAATGGGAAGGGGGCGATTTAGGCAGGTTCACCACAAAAGCGGCGCATAACGCTCATTTTTACAAAAACCATAAACAAAACCCCGGCGAGCCGGGGTCTGACAACCTGAACGTAGAGAGGAGAGCCCTGGTCGGGCTCCCGCTGTGCCCTATTTGAGGTCGAGTACGTCCTGCATGTCGTAGAGACCCGCCCCCTGCTGGCCGAGCCACTTGCCCGCCCGCACGGCGCCATTGGCAAAGGTCAGACGGCTCGAGGCCTTGTGGCTTATCTCCACCCGCTCACCGATGTCGGCAAACATGACGGTGTGCTCCCCCACCAGATCCCCGGCGCGAATGGTGGCAAAGCCGATGGTGTTGCGATCCCGCTCGCCGGTGATCCCCTCGCGGCCATAGACGGCACACTCTTTCAGATCCCGTCCCAGCGTCTTGGCCACAACCTCCCCCATGGAGAGGGCGGTACCGGACGGTGCGTCTACCTTGTGTCTGTGGTGCCCCTCGATGATCTCGATGTCGGTGTAATCCCCCATGACCTTGGCGGCCTGCTCCAGCAGCTTGAACACCAGGTTGACGCCGACCGAGTAGTTGGACGCGAAGACGATGCCGATCTGCTTGCCCGCCTCGTGCAGCGCGGCCTTGCCTGCGTCATCAAAGCCGGTGGTGCCTATCACCATCTGCTTGCCATGGGCCAGGGCGAAGGCCAGGTTGGCCAGGGTCACCTCGGGACGGGTGAAGTCGATGATGAGATCAAACTCATCTCGCACCTTGTCCAGACTGTCGCTGATGATGACCCCAAGTCGGCCCAGGCCATTGAGTTCACCCGCATCCAGGCCTATCACGGCAGAGCCAGGTCGCTCCAGCGCCGCACCCACCACCACGCCCTCGGCGTTGGTGATGGCCTCCAGCAGCACCTTGCCCATACGACCATTACAGCCCATCACGGCCACACGGATCGGATTGTCCATCTCCACCCTCTCATCTCTTTATTATGGAAAGAGACCGTTTTACCAGCCCGCGCCGGCTTTGAAAAGCCTTCCGTGGCCGCTCGCACAACGCCGCCATATCAGCAACAAATAGTTATTAAATCCGAATAATTGACGGATTAAATCAGCACATCAGAATCGCAAGAGAAAAAGTCTTATCCATCTGGACGTCTATCTTGACCAGGTGCCCCCGACTCACTACTGTAAGCCCCCCATAGCGGCAGGATGCCTACCCTGTGTCCGAGCATACTCGGGCCAACACAGGCTGCGACAGGAGGTCATTGTTCAAGTTTCGAGGAACACATGATCCAGACCCAACCCAGTGCCAGAGCCCTGCTGCCCCTTCTGGTCTTTCTTGCTCTCTTCATCGGTACCGGCACCTGGCTGACCCTGCAGGGGGTCGAGTTCGCCTTCTACCAGTTGCCCGCCCCCGTGGCCGCCCTGCCCGCCGTCATGCTGGCGCTGATGCTGGGCAAAGAGGGCTTCAACCGCAACCTTGAGACCTTCTTCAAGGGGGTGGGTGACAGCAACATCATGGCCATGTGCCTCATCTATCTGCTGGCGGGCGCCTTCGCCACCGTGGCCAAGGCCACCGGCGGGGTGGATGCCACCGTCGCCCTCGGCCTCTCCCTGATCCCGGGCTGGTTCCTGCTGCCGGGGCTCTTCCTCATCTCCGCCTTCATTGCCACTGCCATGGGCACCTCAATGGGCACCATAGGGGCAGTGGCCCCCGTGGCCCTCGGCGTCGCCCAAGCCACCGGCATAGATCCCGTACTGATGGCGGGCACCATTCTCTCCGGCGCCATGTTCGGCGACAACCTCTCCATCATCTCGGACACCACCATAGCGGCGACCCGCAGCCAGGGCTGCGAGATGAAGGACAAGTTCCGCGAGAACGTCAAGATTGCCGCACCCGCCGCCGTGCTGGTGATCCTGCTCTACCTGCTGCTGGGCTCCACCGGTGATGCCCCCACCGCCACCGCCAGCGCGGACCTGCTCAAGGTGATGCCCTACCTGCTGATCCTGGTGCTGGCACTCGGTGGCATGAACGTCTTCGTGGTGCTCGGCCTTGGCATACTGGCCGCCGGTGGAGTTGGCATGATCGGAGGCTATCCCCTGGGCCAGTTCAGCAAGGACATCTACCAAGGCTTCACCAGCATGCAGGAGATCTTCCTGCTCTCCATGCTCATCGGTGGCCTCGGCGCCCTGATGGAGCGCCAGGGTGGGCTGGCCTGGATCAGCGCCCGCATCGCCGCCCTCATCGCGCGCTTCACCCGTGCGCACGATGGCGAGCAGAACGAGAAGGCGGCCGAGCTCGGCATCGCCGGCGTGGTGGGGCTGACCAACCTCTGCACCGCCAACAATACGGTGGCCATCATAGTCGCCAGCAAGGTGGCCCGGGATCTGGCGGAGCACCACGGGGTCACCCCGCGCCGCGCCGCCTCCATGCTGGATATCTTCTCCTGCGTGGTGCAGGGCTTGATCCCCTGGGGCGCCCAGGCGCTGCTGCTCGGATCCATCTTCGCCCTCTCCCCCCTGGCCGTGGTGAGCATGAGCTTCTACCCCATGGCCCTGGGGCTGGCCGCCATAATCGCGGTGTTCGTCAAGCATCAGCTGCGTACGGCGGCCGAGCCCTCCCCCCAGAGCTGAGTCACGGCCCTCGCTGGCCGGGGACGATCCCACCGTCCTCGGCCAGATCCCGGCACAGTCCCCTCCCCGCTTTTCATCCCGATGGCCCCTTGTTAAGGTAACCCTGCCCTTTAGCCCCACCACAGGAGCCCCCATGCCGGATACCCAACCCGAGCGGCAGAGCCTGCGCCAACTGATCCGCCAGCGCAGAAAGAGCCTGAGTCAGGCCGAGCAGCAGGCGGCGGCCCAGCAACTGGTCACGCGTTTTCAGGAACACCCCGAGATCCAGGCGGCCAGACGCATCGCCCTCTATCTGGCCAATGACGGCGAGCTCGATCCCCTGCCCGCCATTCACTGGCTCTGGGCGCAGCGCAAGGAGGTCTACCTGCCGGTGCTGCACCCCTTCACCCCGGGTCACCTGCTCTTCTTGCGCTACACCGCCACCAGCCCCATGACCCGCAACCGCTATGGCATCGCCGAGCCAGAACTCGATGTGCAGCAGGTGCTGCCCCACAGCATGCTGGATCTCATCTGCACCCCGCTGGTGGCCTTCGATGCCGAGGGCAACCGGCTCGGCATGGGGGGCGGCTATTACGATCGCACCCTGGCCTGCTGGCACGAACACGGGCTGGGCCCAAGACCGCTGGGGCTCGCCCACGACTGCCAGCAGGTGGAGTCCGTGCCCCAGGCGCAGTGGGACGTGCCGCTGCCCCAGATCATCACCCCCGCCCGTTGCTGGCGCTTCTCCTAGCAGGCACTGCCCTGCTGCCGGGGGACAGGTTCCCCTTCCCCCGCACATTGGTTCAATAAACAGGCAAACGATTTACATCTTGGGGCTTTTTGCCCCGGAACGTGACCGCCATGGTCGCTCTGGGCAGGATGCTTGGATATAATGCGCCCGCTTTTTCCATAAGGATCCATCATGACTCAAGATGAAATGAAGAAGGCGGCCGGTTGGGCTGCGCTCAAATACGTGGTACCCGGCACCATAGTCGGGGTGGGCACCGGCTCTACCGTCAATCACTTCATCGACGCACTGGCGACCATGAAGGACGAGATCAAGGGCGCGGTATCGAGCTCCATCGCCTCCACCGAGCGCCTCAAGGGTTTCGGCATCCCGGTGTTTGATCTCAACGACATCGATGCCCTCTCCGTCTACGTGGATGGTGCCGACGAGATCAACGGAACCCGCGACATGATCAAGGGCGGTGGCGCCGCCCTGACCCGCGAGAAGATAGTCGCCGCCGTGGCCGACCAGTTCATCTGCATCATCGACAACACCAAGACAGTCGAGGTGCTGGGCCAGTTCCCGCTGCCGGTGGAAGTGATCCCCATGGCCCGCGAATACGTGGCCCGCGAGATCAGGAAGCTGGGTGGCAACCCGGTCTGGCGTGAGGGTGTGGTGACCGACAACGGCAACATCATTCTGGACGTCAAGGGCATGGCCATCACAGACGCCAAGGGGCTGGAAGTGCAGCTCAACGCCATCGTCGGCGTGGTCACCAACGGCCTGTTCGCCCATCGCGGCGCCGACGTGGTACTGATCGGCACGCCGGATGGGGTCGTCACCCAATAAGGCATCTGCCATGGTCGGCGTGGTCACCAACGATCTAACTTCCGCCCACCGCGGCGCTGACGTGGTACTGATCGGTACTCCGGATGGGGTCGTCACCCAATAAGGCATCTGCCATGGTCGGCGTGGTCACCAACGATCTATCTTCCGCCCATCGCGGCGCTGACGTGGTATTGATTGGCACGCCAGAGGGCGTCGTCACGCAATAAGGCTGACTGCCGGAGGGCTCGCGGGGTCACCAGACCCCCATTATTGCCCCCGCGAATGGACAACGGCGCCTGATGGCGCCGTTTCTATTTATGGCTCAATGGGTTGCACCAAGCAGGCTGCAAAAAACGTTGATAACTTCAAAGAATTTGACTTTCGTCACAAATATTCCCTCTCCCAAACGTTTTTGCTACTTTACGGTTTTCTTCACACTGCAAGCCTGAACGCATTTTCAAACAATAGAGGGAACGTCATGACAGCCAAGTTTTCGCTGGACAAGGATAAGATCAAAGTACTGCTGCTGGAGGGAGTGCATCCCAACACGGTAGAGACCTTTCGGGCAGCCGGCTACACCAATGTTGAGTATCTGAAGACCTCACTGTCGGAAGAGGAGCTGATCGAGCGCATTCGTGACGTGCATTTCGTGGGCCTGCGTTCACGCACCCAGATCACCGAGAAGGTGCTGGATGCCGCCGGCAAGCTGGTCGCCATCGGCTGCTTCTGCATCGGCACCAACCAGGTCTCTCTGGATGCCGCCCACGTGCGCGGCATTCCCGTCTTCAACGCCCCCTTCTCCAACACCCGCTCCGTGGCCGAACTGGTGCTGGGGGAGATACTGCTGCTGCTGCGCGGCATCCCCGAGAAGAACGCCAAGTGCCATCGCGGCGTCTGGGAGAAGCTCGCCAACCGCTCGGTGGAAGCCCGCGGCAAGAAGCTCGGCATCATAGGCTACGGCCACATCGGTACCCAGCTTGGCATCATCGCCGAGATGATCGGCATGAAGGTCTACTACTACGACATCGAGAACAAGCTTTCGCTGGGCAACGCCATCCAGGTGCCGAACCTGGTGGAGCTGCTCAACATGTCTGACGTCATCAGCCTGCACGTGCCGGAGACCGCCTCCACCAAGGATCTCATCGGCGCCGAGCAGCTGCGCATGATGAAACCGGGCGCCATCTTCATCAACGCCTCCCGCGGTACCGTAGTGGACATCGATGCCCTGGCCGACGTCATCAAGAGCGGTCACCTCTCCGGCGCCGCCATCGACGTCTTCCCGAGCGAGCCCAAGTCCAACGACGAGGAGTTCCTGACCCCGCTGCGCGGCCTGGACAACGTCATCCTGACCCCCCATATCGGCGGTTCCACCCAGGAAGCCCAGGAGAACATAGGTCTGGAAGTGGCCAACAAGCTGGTCAAATACTCTGACAACGGCTCCACCCTGTCCGCCGTCAACTTCCCGGAAGTCTCACTGCCGGGTCACAAGGGCTCCAGCCGTCTGCTGCACATCCACCGCAACCAGCCGGGCGTGATGAACCAGATCAACCAGATCTTCGCCGACGAGGGGATCAACATCGCCGGCCAGTATCTGCAAACCAGCAGCGAGATCGGCTATGTGGTGATCGACGTGGAGACTGAGCACAGCGAGAAGGCGCTCTCCCGTCTCAAGGAGATAAACGGCACCATACGTGCCCGGATCCTGCACTGATGCCCTGAGCTCGGCGCTCGGATAACAAAAAGCCCGTCTCGATGACGGGCTTTTTTATGCCGCGATGCTCAACGCACGTCCGCGTCTTTGCTCCTTTGCCCCCTTCTCCCCTCGCGGGAGAAGGGTTGGGGATGAGGGGCGAGAAGATACAACCCTCACCCTGCCCTCTCCCAGAGGGAGAGGGTGCAAACCCACCCGCAAGATATGTGCTCTACCACCACCCCAGCAGATTGCGGCCAATCAAGGCGCCCCACACCAGGGCATTGAGGGCCAGGGCGATAAAGACGGCGGCGGAGCCGAGATCCTTGGCGCGCCCCGACAGCTCGTGATGCTCTGAGCCGATGCGATCCACCACCGCCTCTATGGCGGAGTTGAGCACCTCGACGATCACCACCAGCCAGCTGATGCAGATGAGCAGCAGGATCTCGTTGAGGGAGTCGCCGAGCCAGCCGGCCAGCGGCATCAGAGCCAAGACAAGCACCAGCTCCTGACGGAAGGCCGCCTCGTTAATCCAGGCCGATTTGAGACCCTTCATGCTGTAACCGGTTGCGTTGATGATGCGGGTGACCCCGGTCGCGCCTGGCTTTGCCACGATAACTACCTCATTTGAAATGGCTTTTAGGCTCACATCCTATCAGAGCCTCCCAAGGTTTCCATCGGGGGAGTTTTGCTTTATTTTATCCCCTTGCATTTTGGCATCCCGCCCCCCTTATTCACTCGAGAATAGAGTCGTATGTCCATTCACACCGATGAATTGCGCACCCGTCGCCTGGAGTCTCTGATCACTCCGAGCGAGCTGGCGCACGCCTTCCCGTTAAACGACACCGTCGCCCAGAATCTGCTGGATGCCCGCCACGATGTAGAAGCCATTCTGGCCGGTGAGGATCAGCGCCTGCTGGTCATCGTTGGCCCCTGCTCCATCCACGATCCGGCCGCCGCCCGCGAATACGCCCAGCGCCTCAACACCCTGCGCGAGCAATACAAAGAGAGCCTGTGCATAGTGATGCGCACCTACTTCGAGAAGCCGCGCACCATAGTCGGCTGGAAGGGGCTCATCAACGATCCGCGCCTCGACGGCAGTTTCGACGTGAATGAAGGGCTGAAGCTGGCCCGCCAGCTGCTGGTGGACATCAACGAGATGGGCATGCCCACCGCCACCGAATTCCTCGACATGGTGACCGGCCAGTACATCAGCGACCTCATCACCTGGGGCGCCATAGGGGCGCGCACCACAGAATCCCAGGTGCACCGCGAGATGGCCTCCGCCCTCTCCTGCCCGGTGGGCTTCAAGAACGGCACCGACGGCAACACCCGCATCGCCATCGATGCGGTGCGCGCCGCCCGCCACAGCCACATCTTCTATTCCCCGGACAAGGACGGCAAGATGACCATCTACCGCACCGCCGGCAACCCCTATGGCCACGTGATCCTCCGTGGCGGCCACAGGCCCAACTACGACACCGCCAGCATAGACGAGGCCTGTGAGGCACTGGCCGATGTCGGCCTGCCCGAGCGGCTGGTGGTGGATTTCAGCCACGGCAACAGCATGAAGGATCACCGTCGCCAGCTGCTGGTGGCGCAGGATATCTGCGATCAGCTGCGCCGCGGCCGCACCGGCATCGCCGGCATCATGGCCGAGAGCTTCCTGGTGGAAGGGCGTCAGGACGTGGAGAACGGCTGCGCTGCCACCTTCGGCCAGAGCATCACCGATGCCTGCCTGTCGTGGGAAGACACAGAAACCCTGCTGGCCATGCTGGCCGAAGCGGCCCAAGTGCGGTTGGAGAAAACCCGTCAGGGTTAACGGCTGCGTCATTCTTCTTCGGCCAGAGCATCACCGATGCCTGGCTGTCGTGGGAAGACACAGAAATCCTGCTGGCCATGCTGGCCGAGGCGGCCCAGGTGAGACTGAGCCAGCATTCAAGCTAAGCAAGCAGCTCAATACGAAAGGGCCAGGCATCATAGATGCCTAGCCCTTTCTCTTTTCCGGCTCACCTCACCACAAGCTCTCGCTGCGGCGTGAAGCTGCTGTCGTCATTGTCGTAGGGTGGGTTAGCCGCGCAGCGGCGTAACCCACCACACGTACCTGTTTTGCCCGGCGAGCCTAGATACATTGGACTTCGCTGTCGACCAACGTTGGGCTTCGCTTCGCCCAGCACCAACCTACGCCAAGCCACCCCTCACAGGCTCGGCATAAACCAGGTGCGGCCGGCCGCCTCGACGCGATCCGTCTTGATCTGGAACACCCGCTCCAGCAAGGCTTCGTCGATGACATCGATGCCCCCCTCGCTCACCACCCGACCCTGTTGCAGGCAGAGGATGCGATCCGCCCAGTCGATGGCCAGGTTGATGTCGTGGATGGCGATCACCACCAACAGACCTTGCCGGGAGAGGCGCTTGAGCAGCCGCAGCAGGGCCAGCTGATGGTGCAGATCCAGCCCCGCCAGGGGCTCGTCCAGCAGCAGCACCCGTCCATCAGTGTTGAGGCCGGGCCACAGTTGCAGCAGGGTGCGGGCGATCAGCACCCGCTGCTGCTCACCGCCGGAGAGGCGGCTGAAGTCCCGCGCCAGCAGGGCATCCAGCTCCAGCGCGGCGCAGATCTCGGCCACCGCCCGACCCTGTGATTCCGGCAGCCCCTCCTCCTCCAGTCCCAGGCTCAGTACCTGGAACACCGGGATATGGAACAGCTGGGGCTGACGCTGGGGCAGCATGGCGCGGCGCCTGGCAAGCTCAGGCCAGCTCAGGTCAGTGAGCACTTCACCACCCAGCAGCACGGCCCCTTCGGCGGGCAGAATGCCCGCCAGGGCACCGAGCAGGGTCGACTTGCCGCTGCCGTTGGGGCCGAGCAGGGCGACCAGCTGGCCCTCGGCCCAGGCGAGATCCAGGGGGGCGAGCCGCGCGGGGATCCCGAGGGCCCGCGCCTCCAGCAACCAGAGGGGATCGGGGGAGGAGTTAACGGGAGACATCGGCATCTTGCCTCAGCAGCAGATAGATAAAGAGCGGCGCCCCGACCGAGGCGGTGATGACGCCAATGGGCAGCTCACCGGCACTAAGGGCCGAGCGCGCCACCAGATCGGCGCCAAGCAGCAGGGCGCCCCCTCCCAGCGCCGAGGCGGGCAGCAGGAAGCGCTGATCGCTGCCGCCGCACAGCCGCAGCAGGTGAGGCACCACCAGGCCGACGAAGCCGATGACACCACACAGGGACACCGCGACCCCGGTGAGCAGGCAGACCGCCAGCACCAGCCGCACCCGCATCCTGTCCACGTTCATCCCCATCAGCCGGGCCTGGGTCTCCCCCAGCAGCAGTTGTTGCAGCGCCCTGCCCTGCCAGCAGAGCCAGCCGAGGGTCAGCGGCAGCACCAGCCACCACCAGCCGAGCTGCTGGCTGCCATAGGAGAGGCTGCCCATCATCCAGAACATGAATTCCCGCAGGGAGCCGTCGTCGGCGAAGTACATCAGCCAGGTCATGGCCGCATTGGTGAGGATGCCGATGGCCACCCCGAACAGCAGCAGCCGGGTATGGCCGAGCCTGGCCCGGCGCGCCAGGTGGATGAGCAGCATGGTCACCACCAGGGCGCCACCAAAGGCCGCGAGCGACAACCCCCAGCCCGGCAGATAGACGCCGAGGGACTTGGCCACCGCCATCGCCACCATGGCGGCGAGGCCAGCCCCGCTCGAGACGCCGAGCAGGCCGGGCTCGGCCACAGGGTTGTGCAGCATCACCTGCAGCACGGCCCCGCCACAGGCGAGCGCCGCCCCCGCCAGCAGGGCCAGCAGGGCGCGCGGCAGGCGCAGCTCCAGCAAGATGCGCAGCTCCAGCTCCCCCTGGGGCTGCCAGGGCAGCAGCACGAACTCCCCCAGGGCAAGGGAGAGCAGGAAGAGGGACAGGACCAGCAGCGACAGGGCGAGCAGCCAGTGGCGCTGCCAGCGCTGCTGGCGGTGGATGAGAGCGAGATACACGCGGGATCCCCGAAATGAGACAGGTGCCGCCCCGAACCGGGGGCCAGCAGGAAAGCTGCATGATAACAGCGCGTTACCACCCAAGGTCAAGGCTGGTAAGGCCGTGCCAGCGCCTCTATCTCGCCGCTCTCCACCATGGTCTGCAACGCCTGCGCCAGTGCAGGCCCGAGATCATGGTGGGGTGAGTACTTGCTCATGCCCAGATAGAGCACCACAGGATGGGGCGGACGATAGTCCGCCTTGATGAGACCGGCGTCGTTGCGCTGGCTCAGGGCGTAATCCACCTGGCAGTCGGTGCCTATCATCAGGGGCAGATGGCCCCGCTCCACCATGCGCTGCAACTGATCCTCGGTGGGCACCCCGTGCTTGTCGAGCTGGCCGTCGTCGTCGAAGGGGGCGAAATAGGCGGAGTTGAGCACATAGCCTATCTCCCTGCCGCGCAGATCCTCGTAGGTTTTCAGGGTGGCCACCGCCGCCGCCTTGCCGTAGAAGGCTGGCCGGCACTGGTAATAGGCAGGTTGCAGGTAATCGATGAAGGCCGCCCGCTCCGGGGTGTGGGCCAACCCTATCATCAAGTCCGCCTGACCTGTCTGCATCTGCTTGAGTGCCCGTCCCCAGGGCACCCGCTTGAGGGTGAGCGCTATGCCGCTGCGAGCCTGCAACTGGCGCAGAATGTCGATATCCAGACCATGGAACTCGTCGTTCTGCGCGAGCATGCGAAACGGGGGCCAGACATCGGTCACCACCGTCAGGGTTGGCGCGCCGTTTGCCATAGCGGTAACGGGCGTCATACAGGCAAACAACAGACAAAGCACTCCCCAGCTTGTCTTGCCCATCCAGTTTCAACCTTCTGTTGTCACATCCTTGTGGGTTAAAAATACCCTCATGTGCCACTTATGAAAACCCATGGAGTCGAGATAAAATGCATTGATTTCAAAGGAGAACCTAATGAACCCTATCATGACCAGTATCGGTCTGCTGATCTGCAGCAACGTCTTCATGACCTTCGCCTGGTATGCCCATCTCAAGAGCATGAACCACAAACCCTGGATCATCGCTGCCCTGGTGAGTTGGGGTATCGCCCTGTTCGAGTACCTGTTGCAGGTGCCCGCCAACCGCATCGGCCACACCGTGCTCTCGGTCGGTCAGCTCAAGATACTGCAGGAGGTGATCACCCTCACCGTGTTCGTCCCCTTCTCCATCTTCTATCTGAAAGAGGACCTGAAGTGGGACTACCTCTGGGCCGGCCTGTGCATCCTGGGCGCGGTGTTTTTTGTGTTTCGCGAGAAACTGACCGGTGCCTGAGGCTGTACACTCAAGCACATTGCTCCCCCTATTTCTTTGAGTGACGAGGCAACACATGGAATTGCGAGACATGCTACAGATCCTGGCCAAGCAGGATGGCTCCGACCTCTATCTCTCCACAGGGGCGCCCCCCTGCGCCAAGTTCAACGGCGCCCTTAGCCCCCTGAACGAGGTGCCGCTCGAGCCGGGCGAGGTGGCCAGGATAGCCGCCGAGCTCATGGACTCGGAGCAGAAGCAGCAGTTCGAGAAGGAGCTGGAGATGAATCTCGCCATCTCCCTGCCCCAGATCGGCCGCTTTCGGGTCAACATCTTCAAGCAGCGCAACGAGGTCTCCCTGGTGGCGCGCAACATCAAGACAGAGATCCCCCGCTTCGAGGACTTGAAGCTTCCCCCCGTGCTGCTCGACACCATCATGGAGAAGCGCGGCCTGGTGCTCTTCGTCGGCGGCACCGGCTCGGGCAAATCCACTTCGCTCGCGGCCCTCATCGACCATCGCAACCGCAACAGCGGCGGCCACATCATCACCATCGAGGATCCGGTGGAGTTCGTCCATCGCCACCGCAAGAGCATCATCAACCAGCGTGAGGTGGGAGTGGATACCCGCAGTTTCCACGCGGCCCTGAAGAACACCCTTCGCCAGGCGCCGGACGTCATTCTCATCGGTGAGATTCGCGACCGGGAGACCATGGAACATGCGCTGGCCTTCTCCGAGACCGGGCATCTGGCCATCTCCACCCTGCACGCCAACAACGCCAACCAGGCGCTGGACCGCATCATCAACTTCTTCCCCGAGGAACGCCGCCCCCAGTTGCTCAACGACCTTGGCAACAACCTCAAGGCCTTCGTCTCCCAGCGGCTGGTGAAGACCACAGACGGCGGCCGCCGGGCGGCGGTGGAGGTCATGCTCGGCACACACACCATTCGCGATCTCATCAAGCGCGGCGAGTTTGGCGGCCTCAAGGAGATCATGGAGAAATCCAGGGCCCTTGGCATGGTCACCTTCGACAGCACCCTGTTCGATCTGGTGGTGGAGGGGGTGATAGACGAAGAAGAGGCGGTCAAGAACGCAGATTCCCAGAACAACCTGCGCCTCAAGATCAAGCTGTGGAGGGAGAAGGGGCAGATAGGCAACAGTGCGGCGGCCAGCGGCTGGAGCCTGGAGCCCACCAAGGATGATAACAACGATCTCTTCTAGTCAGGCGCCCCCTCCCCCGCTACACCCGGCCGCCCTCGCGGCCGGGTGTTCGATAAGAGCGCGGCTGACCCCCTCCCTTCACTCTGCCCTCTGCCCTCTGCCCTCTGCCCTCTGCCCTCTGCCCTCTGCCCTCTGCCCATCATTCGACCACAAACCGAACCATCTTCCTGATTGGCAATGGCGCTCGCTCACATAAATGACAAAAAAATCAATTTGAATCCCCTGCTGATTGAAAGCCCTTTCAAACAGGCCTCAAAAGAGGCACCATTGAGGCGGTATATCAATAAAGGGGTATTCAATGTTGTTACAACCAGCCAACACAGCAAGGTCCAGACAGTTATTGAACGAGACCATGGCGTTGGTGTTAGCCGGGGGGCGAGGCAGTCGGCTCCAGCAGCTGACGGACAGCAGGGCAAAACCGGCCGTTCATTTTGGTGGCAAGTTCCGCATCATCGACTTCGTTCTCTCCAATTGCATCAACTCCGGGATCCGCCGGATCGGCGTGGTCACCCAGTACAAGTCCCACAGTCTGCTGCGTCACCTGCAGTCGGGCTGGTCCTTCCTGCGCTACCAGATGAACGAATTCATCGAGCTGCTGCCGGCCCAGCAGCGCATTGACGAGGTCAGCTGGTATCGCGGCACCGCCGATGCCGTCTACCAGAACATGGACATCATTCGCGAGCACGGCCCCAAATATGTGGTGGTGCTGGCGGGGGATCACATCTACAAGATGGATTACGCCGCCATGCTGCTCGATCACGTCAACCTGGGCAGCCGGGTGACGGTGGCCTGCATAGAGGTGCCGCGCCAGGAGGCCAGCGCCTTTGGCGTGATGGCGGTGGATGAGAGCCGCAAGATCAACGCCTTCGTCGAGAAGCCCGCCGACCCGCCCGCCATGCCGGGCAAACCCGACACAGCGCTGGCCTCCATGGGGGTCTATATCTTCGACGCCGACTACCTCTATCAGCTGCTGGAAGAGGATCTTGCCAACGAGCAGTCCCACCACGACTTTGGCATGGACGTGATCCCGCGGGTGGTCAAGGAGGGCACCGCCTATGCCCATCCGTTCAGCCTCTCCTGCGTCGGCTGCTGCCCGCAAAAGCGCCCCTACTGGCGCGATGTGGGCACTGTGGACTCCTTCTGGGAGGCGAACATGGATCTCGCCTCGGTGACGCCCGAGCTCGACATCTACGACCAGGACTGGCCCATCTGGACCAGCCAGAAGATGACGGCCCCCGCCAAGTTCGTGCAGGATCAAAACGGCCAGCACGGCATGACCATCAACTCTCTGTTCGCCGGCGGCACCATAGTCAGCGGCTCCTTCATCGTGAGCTCCGTGCTGTTCAACAACGTACGGGTCGACTCCTTCTGCACCCTGGATCAGGCGGTGATCTTCCCCGGGGTCGAGATAGGGGCCGGTTGCAGGTTGCGCCGGGTGGTGATCGACAAGGGCTGCCGGTTGCCGGAAGGGCTGGTGGTGGGGGAAAACGCCTGCGAGGATGCCCGCCGCTTCTACCGCTCCGAGCAGGGCATAGTGCTGGTCACCCAGGAGATGCTGGCCAGGCTGTGATGGCCACATCTGCCCACCCCGCCTATCGGCAACAGACGCAAAAAAGAGACCCGCCAATGGCGGG
>Ga0067045_1028870_pt1 | contig 26490 bp, 23 predicted proteins | sample TerdegcTABiofilm_FD_59184 | JGI IMG/M metagenome (GOLD analysis project Ga0067045, IMG submission 59184) | Combined Assembly of (Gp0054472, Gp0054536) Wastewater bioreactor microbial communities from Singapore -Terephthalate degrading... | reverse complement strand
TTCAGCAATAAACATAGTAACTATAGTATATTACATACGAAGAAAAAAGTCAAGAGAAATCCTAATAACTACAAAAATGAATAATTCCTGATTTTATGCCGTTTTTAGCCCAAAATTACGGAAGTTCGGCCTTGGGAGCGCCTGTTGAAGGAGTGGTGTCGCTGGAAGATTTGCTGGTTGAAGGAGTATTGGAGGCGGGAGTAGTCTTTTGGGTGGCAGAAGAGGGAGCGGCGGAGGAAGATGAGCCTACAGAATTGATTGTTGACATAATTTATTTTCCTTTCTTTCAACTGATTGAGAAAAACTTCACTTTTAGTTGATTGAGAAATTTTTCCCTTAACACTATTTTAACAGACGGCAGTTAACAGGCATACCCTGAGTTTTGTAAATTTCTTGTTAACAAAAAATTTTTTTTTTAACTTTTTGTTACAATTATGTTAATTTCGCTCTTCATTCTAAATCCACAGGATAATATGAACAAAAGGAATAAATTTCTTTTTTTTGAATTATAGATTCTGGAATAAATCTGCTAAAAATGTTAAAATTAAAATATGATAGTCTGGATTACGGTTGTGAAGGCTCTTTAGCCTGGGTTTGCGTTTTTTAGCCGGAATATCGGAAATACCCCCGTCAGGAAGGATTGTCTCCGGTATGGATAATATCTGTCTGGACTGTGGAATGAGTAATACCTCCACCGCCCGCTTTTGCCGGGGGTGTGGTTCCCCCTTGGGAAAAGACGTCCGCTCCGGGGGAAGAGATGATGAAGAAGCGGTAATTCTGGACGGTCGGTATCAGATTCTGGAACTTCTGGGCAAGGGAGGCATGGGTGCGGTTTATAAAGCTATCCATATAGATTTGGGTAAAATTTATGCCATAAAAGAAATTATATTCGATCACCTAAATAATAGAAAATTAAAAGAGTATGCTCTCGAACGTTTCCGTGAGGAAGCCCGACTTTTATCTCATCTCAGCCACCCCGGACTCCCCCAGGTAGTGGACTTTTTTACGCAGAAAAAGGTTCAATATAAGGGATTTACTCCCAAACACGTCGTCAAGGAGGATAAGAGCCGATATTTTCTGGTCATGTCCTATATCGAGGGGGAAAATCTGCAAAAAATTATGGATGAACGGGAGCAGGAACCCATCGCCCAGGAAGACGTCATTGATATATTTATTCAGATTGCCGATATTCTGACCTATCTTCATTCGCAGGATCCTCCGGTAATCTACAGAGATATGAAGCCTTCCAACATAATGATCACCGAAGAAGGAAAGGCATATCTGGTGGATTTCGGTATCGTCAAAAGAATGGAATCCCATGTAAAAGGGACCCTGGTGGGAACCAGAGGATATTCGGCGCCGGAGCAATACAAGGGAACTACCGATGAAAGAAGCGACATTTTCTCCCTGGGAGTTACCTTTCACTATCTTCTCACGGGCAAGAATCCGGCGGCTCCCAACACTCCCCCATATATATTTCCCGCTATAAAGGACTTTAATGATACGGTGTTTCCCTCTCTGGAGAACATCATCTCCCGCATGATAAAGATAAAACCCTCCCAGCGTCCCGCCAGTATGAAAGAAGTCAAAAATATATTGCTGGATATCAAACGGGAAATGGAAACTCCGCCTCAACAAAGGGATGATGAGAAAATCTCATCAGCGGAGGAAGAGAAAAAAAATGGAGAGGAGAAAGTTACTTCTCCGGGGGATACTCAGGCTCCCACCCTTGATCTGAGAGGCGAAGAGCCGGAAGCCAAAAATACCCGCAAGGCAATCCGGATTATAAAGGATTTCGAAAAGCCTCCCGGCGACAGCGGATCCATAGATCGCCGTCCCCTGCTGAAGAGGAAGTGGAAAAAAAACGGCGACGATATCGAAGAACCTACCGATATTCCCCCTGTGAAAGACCCGATACCCGGATTCGAAAAAGAATCTCTTCCTGATGAGCCGGGAACAAGGAAATTATCTGCAAACATCGGAAAGGATTATCCCCAGCCGGGAATGGAACTTCCTGCCCCCCCTCTTCCCGTAGCGGAAAAGCCTCCTTCCGATTCCCCCTTAAAGAACGAAGATGCTATCATTCTTGCCGGAAAGAAATTCTCCAAGGGCGATAAAAAAGATTCTCCTTTCAAAGAAAGAAAAAAGAATTTCAGCCTCTCGTCCCTGGGTAATATTCCCGATATAAGTGAAAAAATTTCAATGCAATCTAAGAAAGCCGTTCTTCCTCCTCCTGAAAGCCCCCCCCTTCCGACGCCTGTTCCTCCGGTTCTCTCCGAGGAGGAATGGGAAAAGGAACTGAAAGATCTGTCGCCTCCTCCCGGGGTTACTTCGGTTTCTCCCTTTTTCAAGGTATTTCCTTTGGTTCTGACTCTGCTGGTTTTGTCGGTTTTTGCCGTCTGGTGGTTTAATTGGGGAGGAGCTACCCGGTTCAGGGGATTTTTCAGTTTTTCCGCCGGTGTATCTCCATCGGAGTCCCCCGCTTCTTCCGATTCACCCGTTATATGGACGCCAGAACCCCACAGCAGTGCCGGGGTTTTACCCTCCTCACCATATCCTGTGGTTACTCCCTCCCCGCCCCCCGGTATGACCACGCCGATTCCCACAAAGCCGGGAATTTCACCGGGGACGCCGGAAAGAACTCCTCCTGCCGTAAAGCCTTCTCCGGGGGGAACGGCTACGAAAACTCCCGCCAAACCTGTGAATGGAACGAAAACCCCCGTAAAACCGGAAAGTTCTTCGTCTGTTTCCCAAAGTCCCTATCCCACCTCTGATTATCCCAAAGCCACTCCCACAAAACTGCCGGGTCTGGATCCCCAACTGGCGTTTAAAACTCCTGCCAAACCTGCCAATACGGGAGAAGCCCCAGGGCAGAAGAAGGAAAAATGGGAGTTTGTGGGGCATGTGGGGCAGCATGAAGGGTTGATCAGCTCCCTGGCCTTCTTCCCTGACAGGGGAGAGGGTTTGCGACTGGCTTCCTCCAGCTGGGACGGTACCGTAAAAATATGGGATGCGGAAAGCGGCAAATCTCTGAAAACCCTGACCGCTTCCGACGGCAACACCAAGATTCTCTGCATGGCAATCTCTCCCAGAGGAAAACAGATAGTGGCGGGAAGAGAAAATAAGACCCTGGTTCTATGGAACGTCAATACCGGTACATCAAGAATTCTGGCAGGACACAAGGGAGCGGTAACGGGAGTTGCCTATTCTCCCAACGGGAAACATATTATTTCCGGCGGTGCCGATGACTCCATAAAAATATGGGACGCGGAATCCGAAAGGAATATGATGACCTTTCCCACGGAAGCATCGGGTATCGCTTCCGTAGCGGTTCACCCTCACAAACCCCTGTTGGCGACGGGTTGCGGAGATACGGTTATCCGACTGTGGGGGGTAAAGGATGAAAAACTTTTCGTGGTAAGCTCGATCATGGGACACTCCGACGTGGTTGTCTCCCTGATGTTCACTCCCGACGGAAACCGACTGGTATCCGGTTCCCAGGACGGAACCGTGAAAATATGGGATATTACGCCGGGAAGGGGAGATAAGAATGCGAGAAGTTGCATAACTCTTCCAGGTCATACCTCGGCGGTGCGATGTGTGGCGGTTTCACCCGACGGCAGAAGGATCCTTTCCTGCGGAGATGACAAAACCATAAGGGTATGGGACGCTGAAAGGGGAAAATCTCTTTACACTATCCAGGATAATGACTATCCTACCGAATTTTATGCCGTTGCCTTCTCTCCCGACGGAAATTATTTTGTTGCCGGGGGCGCTGACGGCATCATCCGCCTTTTTAAAAGAGCGAAAAAGGAAGAATAGCGGAAGGATATGAAAATCGGCAAGGACTCCCCAAAGAAAAGACGAATTAATCCATACGACGAATATTTTGTTTTGGGCGGCGATTCTTTTAAAGGAGTATGTTAATGAAAAAAAATATAAAGTCAATAAAAGAATATAACTTCCTCCTGCTGATCCTGCTAGTCTTTATCCTGTGTTATTCCTCTGCATCGGCGGCTTCCTATACCCAGAGCAAGGATCTGGACAATTGCAGGATAGATATAACGGGAGGGTTTATAACCAATCTGGATACTCAGAAAGGAATAGCGGTTATAAAATCCGTTGAACCCCATACCTCGGTGGTGGTGGTCAATAAGGGGAGTCAGGACTTGAATTTCAATATCAAACTGACCAACATAGCTCCGATTCTTTGTAAATGGGAATTAAAAAATGCAAAAGTTGAAAATAATTTCAGTAATTTCTCCATGATAAAAGTCAGCCTGACTCCCCAGGGTAAGAGCTTTATCAAGTTATCACCGGCAGGAGGAGAACCCGACGAATTTACCTTCGCGGTCTATTCCGACAGTCATCTCAATTCGGAGGTTCATAAGGCGGTATTCAAGGAGATAGAATCTTCCTCTTCTCTTTTTGCGATCTGTGTGGGAGATATATTAAGAAAGGGAGACACCGACGAATACAAGAGAGTCCTCAAGGAAATGGCGGATTTTAAACTGCCTCTCTACTTTTCTCCCGGTAATCATGATGTACAGTGGGATTCTTTCGGGTATGCCAACTTTACCAGTCTGATTTCTCCCGTGAACTATTCTTTCAATATGGGAAAATTTCATTTTATCATGCTGGACGACTCCTGCGGCGCCATTTCAAAAGAACAGTATGAATGGTTGATTAATGAACTGAAAAATAATCAGAATAATTTTGTATTTATGCATGTTCCTCCCATGTCTCCCGTTCAGCGATGGGAAAAGAAAGTAATGAATAACCCCAAAGAGCGGGAATATTTTATGTCCCTGATGCAGCAGTATAAGGTGAAAGCCGTATTTTCGGGACATCTCCACGGACACGCGGAAATGAAGAATCAGGGTACCCTATATGTTCTGGCAGGACCTGCGGGAGGCAATCCCTATCTTCTTCCCAACGAGGGAGGCTACTGGTGCCATACTCAGGTGCATGTCAAGGGAGATTCCTTTACCCTGGAGTGTGTAAAACTTAAAAGTTATCCTTCCGGAAAAGAGCATAAAAATGACAAGAAAAAGGGGATATATTCAGTCCTCTGGCGGAGAGCCACGTCATCCTGAACTCGTTTCAGGATCTATACAATATCTTGTGCCTCAGATTCCGAAACAAGCCTGCCCTGAACTTGTTTCACGGGTTCGGAAGGACGGGGGGACTGAATGAATACGAAAAAGGAACATAAATAGGAGCAGATAAGGAGAGAAAATAATTCTCATGTCTATTATTTATAAGTTTATCATAGTGGAAGATGACCGTCTCATCGGCAAGAGTCTGAGAAGGATTCTGGAAAGGATCGGCTACGAGGTACTGGGCATCGCCACCACGGGCGAGGACGCGGTGGAAATGTGCTCCATGACCAAACCCGATATGGTTCTGATGGATATCGGTCTGGCGGGTAAAATGGACGGTATTGAAACCGCCCAGTTTATCAGCGGTAAACTTCATGTCCCTGTTATTTACGTAACCGCCAATTGTGATGATCTTACCCTGGAAAGAGCCAGAAATACCGATCCTTTCGGCTATATCCTGAAACCCTTCGATGAAAAACAGTTGCGTCCCGTGATTACCATGGCCTTGAATAAATATCAGAAAGAAAAAAAATTAAAAGAAGAATATGAGGAATATAAAAAGATTGCGGAAAAACCCCCGGAACTGATCTTCGGCTTTCGTCCCGACGGCACCATCACCATGGTCAACGAAGCCTATTGCAGGGTTATGGACAAAAAACCGGAAGAGATTATCGGAAAACCCATAGCGGAAGTTCTGGGAGAAAAACCCAGGGATGAAATTAAAACTCCTGTCTCAGAAAAAAATAAAAAATACGGGGGAGGAGAAGGGGATAAATATAAACCTCTGTATAGTATCAAGACCGCCTCCCGGGATAGTGGAGTGGAGATCAATCTGATCAGGTTATATGAACGTCAGGGACTCTTGAAACCATACCGGGATCCCGATAACAACTACCGCTTCTTCACTTTAGACGAAATAGAGTGGATCGGCAGAATCAAACGGTTAATCCATGAGGAAGGTTTACATATTGAAGGAATACGCAGGATTCTGACCCTGGTTCCACCCTGTGTTCACTGGAACTGTAACGAAGAGGAAAGACGGAAATGCCCCGCTTTCAGGGATTCCAGCTACCCCTGCTGGCACTTCAAGGATGAAATGCTCTGCTGTGCCGATAGATTCTGCTATGACTGCGAAAATTACGTAAAACCCCGCCAACACCCCAAACTGCAGCTCAGAAGTTAGAGGCCGGAGATCAGAGGTCAGGGTAAAACTACTAACCACCGATTCCCGACCTCCGACTTCCGATGTCTGATCTGCGAACTATCCCGCCCGACTCAGTTTGCCGTGACGTTTGGCATACCGTTCGCCCATTCTGAAGAACAGGTATCCCAGGGGAACCAGGATCACCCCGATGAGCAGCAGAAGAAAGATATATTCCCGCAGTTCGTACAGCGATGCTCCTTCCAGAAGAGCCTTTCTCATACCCTGAAGAGTATAAGTGGCGGGAGACAACCAGGAGAAGAACTGCAACCACTTGGGCAGGATGTCGATCTCGTAATAGACTCCCGACACCAGCAGGATCAGGGCTTGCAGGATATGAGTCGCCTGAGGTCCTTTTTCCGGGGAGATCAGGGGCATAACTCCTCCCATGAGTCCCAGTCCTATAAAGGAGATGCTGGACAAAGCCAGGATTATTCCCGCTCCCAGCAGATTCGCATTACTCAGATCTATCTTCATGAAGAAGGCGATGATCAGCAGGATCACCACCGTGCGGATTATGCCGTAAACCATGGTGGCAAAACAACTGCCGAAGAGATGGGTCGCTCTGTGAATGGGAGCCATGAGGGTATATTCGATGGTTCCCTCCCACCTTTCCCAGGCGATATTCTCCGACAGATCGTGGAATATCAGGGAAAGGAAACTCCACAGCACCGCTCCCACCACCAGATACAGAACCCGTTTGGGATCCCCGGTGGCTACTCCGATAAGGGCGATGGTCAGGGAGTTTACCACGCTATAGACCAAAAACACCATTTCCCAGCCGATATAACGTTTGATCAGGTTCACCGCCCGGCTGACAAAGGCGTTGACTCCCCGGATCTCCTTTACCAGAGGACTTATTTCGTTAATACCTTCATTGATTTTATCTAACCGTATATTTTCATTGACTAACATTTCTTTCCCTCCTTTACGGGTATATTAACAAAGAGGCTGGAAGTCGGAGGCTGGAAGTCGGAAAGCATGGGTTTTATCCGAATCTCCCACTTCCGACCTCAGAGTGGTTGGTTGGAAGAAAAAATACCTTATACAGTGGTTTACAGAAGGGCTAAAGTCCGTCAGACGAGTCTGTCGCTACAGTATTTTCGTCCTATCCACACAGTCTGACCTCAGACATCCAACTTCTAACTTCCAACTTCTAACTTCTAACCTCCTTCTTCCGCCAGTTGTAGGAAGACTTCTTCGAGAGTTACGGAGCCGTTGGAATTGCCGTTAGCGACTTTCTTTTTCAGTTCCGAGGGGGTTCCCTGGGCTATGATCTTCCCCTTGTTCATGATTACCAGTCGATGGCACAGTTCTTCAGCTTCGTTCATGTCGTGGGTGGTCAGAAGGACGGTGATGCCCTTTTCCTGATTGATTTTTCTGACGAAAGCCTGCACCTGTCGTTTGGATTTGGGATCCAGACCCGTAGTGGGTTCGTCCAAGAGCAACAAGGCGGGATCGGTGAAGAGGGCTCTGGCGATGGCAACTTTCTGCTGCATACCTCTGGACATATTCTCCAGGGAATCGGAGAGTTTTTCCTCACTTAACTCCATTATTGAGAAGATTTCTTCTAATTTCCTTCTCACTTCTCTGGGGCTATATCCGTAGAGCCATGCGGCATAGTTCATGTTCTCCCATGATGAGAGTTTCTTGAAGAAGGAGGCTTCCACCGACACCCGGTTGATGAGCCGTTTCACCGTCATTTCCTCTTCTATGACGTCATGTCCGAAGACCTTAATGCTGCCTCTGTCGGGAAGTAACAGGGTGGATATGAGTCGGATGAGGGTTGACTTGCCCGATCCGTTGGCTCCCAGGACTCCGAATATCTCGCCTTTACCGATTTTAAGACTCAGATTGTTGACGGCCAGGGATTCCTTTTTCTCCCACAAAAACGGGGATAGGAGCCTTTTTATCGGATTTCCGTTGACGGGAATTTTTTTCCATTCCACGAAGGATTTGGTTATGTCTTTACATTCCACAGCGGTCATTTTTTTGTACCTCCTTTCGGTAGAAGCTGTGTTAAAAATCAAATAAAAAACCGCCATCCGCACAGGACGACGGTTTTTCGATTAAAAAAATTTTTTTTATTCTAATCTGCCGGTAGTGTTATCGGCGGAATTTTCTTCCTCCGCCTCCGTCGTCCCGTGAAAATATTCTCAAAAGCAGACACTCCGGCCATAGCAAACTTAACCTGATTGGTAGAAACGCTGATTTTAGGGAGAGAGGATAAAACATGGATAAAATCAAAGCAGAATCCACCGTTGCAATTGCGGTTTTTCTGAAGATCCATATTTTTTCACCTCTTTCCTTCTATTACGTTATTTTCTTATTTTCAACAAATACGACAAAACCCAAAACTTCTCACCTCTTGTCGTGAACTCATTATACTCTCTAATCTCGTGAATTGCAAATTTTTTATGAAATCTTAAAAAAGGAAAGCGACAGGATTGAAAGTAATAAAACCTTATGATAAGCCCCACCCTTTATAACCGGAAACCGGGAAAAAAACGTGAATCCGAGGATAACATGGCAACCACTTCTAAAAAGGATAATATTCAACCGGACCAACCCGATAATACCGATAATATATTAAATCAGGAAAACACAACCCCGACGGCAAAGCCAAAAAAAGCAGCGAAAAAAGCCGCCGTCGTCAAAGAAGAGGAGACTACTGCGGATACCGCTGCGGCAAAACCCAAAAGAACAGCGAAAAAAGCCGCCGTCGTCAAAGAAGAAGAGACTACTGCGGATACCGCTGCGGCAAAGCCTAAAAGAGCAGCGAAAAAGACCGCCGTCGCTCAAGAAGGGATTTCAGTGGATACCGCTGCGGCAAAGCCCAAAAGAACAGCGAAAAAAGCCGCCGTCGTCAAAGAAGAGGAGACTACTGCGGATACCGCTGCGGCAAAGCCCAAAAGAACAGCGAAAAAAGCCGCCGTCGTCAAAGAAGAAGAGACTACTGCGGATACCGCTGCGGCAAAACCTAAAAGAGCAGCGAAAAAAACCGTTAAAGAAGATACCCCGACCAAAACGGCGAAAAAGACTCCTGCAGCTGCTACCGCCGCCAAACCCAGGGGGAACAACCGGGATAACGGCAAGGCTCTTATAATTGTGGAATCTCCGGCGAAGGCGAGAACCATAGAGAAATTCTCAAAAGGCAAGTTCAAGGTTCTGGCGTCTATGGGGCATGTGCGGGATCTGCCCAAATCCAAGATCGGGGTGGATACGGAAAACGGTTATTCTCCCAAGTATATTACCATCCGGGGGAAAAAGCAGGTACTGGATGAGTTAAAAAATTTCGCCAAAAAGTCTCCCACGGTCTATCTGGCGTCGGACCCTGACCGGGAAGGAGAGGCTATAGCGTGGCATCTGGCTCAATTATTGAAAGTCGATCATCCGCAACGGATAGAATTACATGAGATCACCAAACGAGCCTTCGAAGATGCCGTATCCCATCCCCGGGATATAAATATGGAAAAGGTGAATGCCCAGCAGGCACGGCGGATTCTGGATCGGCTGGTGGGATATAATCTGAGTCCCCTTTTGTGGAGGAAGATAACGGGAGGCTTATCCGCAGGACGGGTGCAATCGGTGGCGGTGAGTCTGATCTGTGATCGCCAGAGGGAGATCGACGCTTTCGTTTCCCAGGAATACTGGAGTTTATCGGTGATGGCGTCCAAACTGAAAGAGACCGTGAGTAAGGCTTTCGAACTCCACCTGCTTAAAAAGGGGAAGGAAAAACTGGAAATCCCCGACGGCGACGCGGTGCAGTCCATTATCGCCGATCTGAAAACCAAAGATTTTGTGGTGGGAGAGATAAAAGTCCGGGAACAGAAGAAGAACCCCTATCCTCCCTTCAAGACCAGTACCCTGCAACAGGAAGCCTTCAGAAGACTGGGGTTCCCCGCCAAAAAGACCATGATGCTGGCACAACAATTGTATGAAGGCATGGAAGTTGGCAGTGAGGGTTCTGTGGGTCTTATCACCTACATGAGAACCGACTCCTTCCGGGTTTCCGACATCGCCAAAGCCGAAGCCAAAGATTTTATCATACAGAATTACGGCAATGAATATCACGGCGGCGGCAGAGAATATCAGAGCAAGGTACGAACCCAGGAAGCCCATGAAGCCATCCGTCCCACATCGGTTTTCCGTACTCCCGACAGGGTAAGGCAATATCTCAAGAGGGATCATTTCCGTTTATACCAGATTATATGGGAGAAGTTCGTGGCAAGCCAGATGGCTCCCTGTATTATGGAGATAATGACGGTGGATGTCAACGCGGGGGAATACCTCTTCCGGGCTACCGATTCCAAGGTAAAATTTCCGGGATTCACCGTGGTCGCCGGAGAATCTTCGGATAACGATAAGAATAAAAAACCGATCCCCAACCTGGAAGCGGGAGAAAAACTGAAGATTCACAAATACGATCCCAAACAGCATTTCACTCAACCGCCTCCTCCCTATACCGAGGCGACCCTCATCAAAACCCTGGAAGAACTGGGCATCGGTCGTCCCAGTACCTACGCCCCCACCGTGGATACCATCCAGAAAAGGGGCTATGTGGAGCTGAGTGAAAAGAAGTTCCACCCCACTGAACTGGGCTATAAAGTAACCGATATGCTCAAGGAATATTTCCCCAACATCATCAACGCGGAATTCACCGCCGACATGGAAGATAACCTGGACAAGGTGGAAGAAGGAGATCAGGACTGGGTTAAACTGCTAGACGACTTTTACCGTCCCTTCTCCAAAGACGTGGAAACCGCCGACCGAGTCATCCCAAAAATGGAAATAGAACCCGAAATGACGGATCAGATCTGCGAGAAGTGCGGAAAACCTTTCGTAATCAAAAGAGGCAGGTTCGGTAAATTCATGGCATGCAGCGGTTATCCCCAGTGCAAGAACGCCAAGACCATATTGAAAGAAATCGGCGTTCCCTGTCCTGTGGATGGTTGCGGCGGTCAAATCGTGGAACGCAAGAGCAAAAAGAAAACCTTCTTCGGATGCAGCAACTATCCTCAATGCAAATTCGCCAGCTGGGATAAACCCATTGGTGAAAAATGTTCGCGGTGTGGTAAATTAATGGTGCTTAAATTCGCCAAAAACGGCAAAATCTACAAAACATGCATGGATCCCAAATGCCGTAAGGAGAAAGAAAAAGAAAAGGCAAAAGAAAAAGAGGAACACGGAGGAAATCCGATGTCAGCCGGTGGATAGGATCTGTTTTCGTGATTTTAGTGTATTTAGTGCCTATTCGGAAAGTCCGTAGGAGGGTTCTCCAGAACCCGATTCTCCTCCCTCACTGATGGCAGACGGTTATTTTCCGAATAGGTTCTTAGTGATATAAAATGACTTGAATGACAACGTTTTAGCAGCAGAAGACACGGCAGTGGGTGGTTCTCAGGCTTATTTAAAGAGAAGGAATAAAAAGGGAAGTAAATCATGAAAATCCATATCATCGGCGGTGGACTGGCAGGGTCTGAAGCGGCATGGATGTGTGCCGAAAGGGGAGTGGAGGTTGTTCTGCATGAGATGAGACCCTCCCGGAACACCCCCGTGCATAAGACTCCTTATCCGGCGGAACTGGTCTGCAGTAATTCTCTTGGCAGCAATTCACCCGACTCCGCACCGGGGATTCTCAAGGAAGAGTTGAGAATGTTGGGCTCTCTTATCATGGAATCCGCCGACAAAAACCGGGTTCCCGCAGGTCAGGCTCTGGCGGTGGATCGGGATGCCTTTTCCCTTTATATAGAACAAAAACTCCGCCATCATCCCCTTATAGAAATAAAAAAAGAAGAAATTACTTCTCTTTCTTTTGATGGAATTACGATTATCGCCACAGGGCCCATGACTTCCCCTCCTCTGGCGGAAGAGATACAGAAACTGTTAGGAAAAGAGAGTTTATACTTTTTTGACGCGGTTTCTCCTATAGTAACTGCGGAGTCCCTGAATATGGAAAAGATATTCGTGGGAGATCGCTACGGCAAAGGCACGGGAGATTATCTGAACTGCCCCATGAATAGAGAGGAATTCGGGATTTTTTATAAAGAGCTGATCAATGCCGAGAGAGTCCAGCCCCAGGATTTTGAAAAAAATTACTTATTCGACGGATGTATGCCCATTGAGGAGATCGCTGATCGGGGTGAAAAAACCCTCCTGTTCGGTCCGTTAAAACCCGTGGGACTATCTCCCGGCTCCACTGCGGTGATTCAATTGCGAAAGGAAAACCGGGAAGGAAGTCTTTATAACCTGGTGGGATTTCAGACCCGTCTCAAGTGGGGAGAACAAAAGAGAGTGTTCAGTCTGATTCCGGGGCTGGAAAACGCCGACTTTGTCCGGTATGGGGTGATGCACAAGAATATATATATTCATTCACCGTCTCAATTGGAGAAAACCCTTCAATTAAAGATTAATCCTCATATATTAATGGCGGGACAGATCACGGGTGTGGAAGGTTACATGGAATCCACCGCGATGGGATTAATGGCGGGAATAAACGCAGTCCGCCTTATTAAGGGTGAACCCCCGATAGTTCCTCCGCCTGATACCGCTATAGGCTCCCTGATTCACCACATAACCGACGAAAATATCAAAGATTTCCAGCCCATGAATATCAATTTCGGTATTCTTCCATCCATCGAAATACAAGGGAAAAGGAAACCTCCAAAGAAAGAAAAACATCAGGCGATAGCCCGACTCTGCGGAGATGCCATGAAAGAGTGGATTTCCGCACTTTCCCGATAAGGCTATGGTAGAACTTCGCATAAAACACAGAGGGAAAGAGTAGGATATTATCGAAAATATAGGTATCTGTTTATTCACGGATTTTTTTAGTCAGGGGTGAGGATTGGATGAAGAAGCTGCCTATAACCTCCGGCTTCCCAATTCTTTACTGCGGTACCGGGACGGCGGCGAGAATCTCCTGAAGAACCTTTCCTCCTCCGTCGGACTGAAAGCCCCGGCTGCGGGTGATCATCCGGTGGGAGAGGGTAAGGGGAGCCATTTTCTTGATGTCGTCGGGGGTTACGAAGTCCCGGTTCTGGATGAAAGCCCAACTCTGGGACGCCTTGAACAGCGAAAGGGAACCCCTGGGGCTGGCTCCCAGAAAGAGACGGTCATTCTTGCGGGTCTGTCGGACCACTTCCACAATATAATCTCGCAGACTCTTTTCTACAAATACCTCTTTCACCTTGGCCTGCATTTCCAGCAGTTCCTCCACCGATGACACCACGGAAAGATCTTCAATGGGATGTCGGATTCTCTGTCTCTCCAGCATTTCGCTTTCGGCCGAGGCGTCGGGATAGCCCAGATTAGCCCTTATAAAGAATCTGTCCATCTGGGATTCGGGCAGGGGGAAGGTTCCTTCATATTCGATAGGATTCTGGGTCGCTATCACAAGAAAAGGTCTGGGAAGTTTTATAGTCCTGCCATCCACCGTAACCTGTCCCTCTTCCATACATTCCAGCAGAGCCGATTGGGTCTTGGGAGTAGCCCGGTTGATCTCATCTGCCAGAATCACCTGGTTATGAATAGGTCCCGGTTTGAACTCGAAATCCCTGGTCTTCTGGTTAAAAATATTAACCCCTATAATATCCGAGGGTAAAAGGTCGGGGGTAAACTGAAGCCGGGCAAAATTACACCCCAACGAAACCGCAACGGCTTTTGCCAGCATGGTCTTCCCCACTCCCGGCACGTCCTCCACCAGGATGTGTCCCTCGGAGAGGAGAGATGTCAGTACCAGTTTGACCTCCTCGGTCTTGCCGATGATTACTTTTTCCACATTTTTAATTACTTTATCGATAAATCCGTTAATGATGTTCACATCCTCGAAAATAAAGGTATAAACCCTATAAAGAGGTGGGTTTCATCATCACCCACCTCCCGATAATCACCGATGAAAAGCCTATTCCACTTCAAAATCCTCGACAAAGGAACCGCTGCCGGGGATACCGTGCAAGTCAATATTGACGATCCTGCCGTCGAAGGCGATGATGGGGTCTCTGCGAAGCATGGGAGTGTGTCCCACCACGGCGCCGGTAACGCCCATTTTGCCTAACATTTCGTCGATTTCCTTGATTTCCGGTTGAACGGTTTTCATATTGGTATAGGCATCGATGCCCCAGATCCGTCTGCCCCAGATGAAGGCTTCTCTGGCTCTAACCTTATCCTTTTCGGGCAGTTCCATAATTTCGGACACCGGTCTCCAGAATTCCCTGCGATCCGGCAACGAATGGGAGTAGAGCCGGTTATTGACCACAGCACCCAGCAGGAGGTTGTTCTTGAGGAAGTTGCCCAATTCGCCGTCCATCTCGTCCTTCCAGATTTCCATGCCGCCGAAGCCCCGGATAGTGGCTTCTCCGCCCTGATAATACCAGTTGAGGTATTTCATGACATGTTCGATCTGCTCATAATCCAGCCGGATCTCGTTAAGATATTTTTTCAGGGGAGCATAGTTCTGTTTGAAGCGGATGATCTTGTTCAGATTGTCAAAATCCAGGAATTTGAAGACCACTATGGCATCCAGCATCATCTGGTCATGGTTTCCCAGGATGGGGTGAATATAACTTTTAAAATTTTCGTCCTTTGCCCGTAATTCAACCAGTTTCTTGTGGAGGTAGAAGATAAGGTGAAGGATCTTCTTGGGACCTTCTTCCCATCGGGAGGGGTCTCCTTCCAGGGGTTCTCCCCGCCAGTCCACATAGTCTCCGATGAGTACCAGGTCAACGTTGTTGGCGTCGGGATTCCAGACCCAGGTTCCTTCTATAAGGAGTTTTTGCTCTCCCATAAGCCGGATGAGTCGTTCGTAATCTCCGTGGAGGTCTCCGATGGCAACTACCTTGCGGTTTTTCTTTTCGCTGGATTCTGTCATATTATTCTCCTTAACTTGAAGGGTTGTTTGCATTAATCTTCATCCTATCATTATTTATAAAATATTTCATATTAATACAACGACATGATAAACTCCCCGGCTCCGGAGCGGGTTCAGCAACATGGGGTTTCGGCTTTCATCTGGGAGCGGGCCACTTCGGCGCCTCTTCTCAGGGCTTCCTCGTTGATGGGAATAGCGTTGGGTTTTTTGGCGAATATCTTTCTGAGAGTCTTGTGAACCGACTCTATGGAAATGATCTTTTTTCTTTCCAGATAGGCTCCCAGGGCGACCATGTTGGCAGCCATCTGGGTTCCCAGTTCCGTGGCTATATTGGTGGCATCCACCTCGATAACCTCTATATCGGTTCTTTCCACCTTGCGGTTTACCAGGGATGTATTTACAATCAGCAGTCCGCCGGGTTTTACCGCCGATTCGAATTTATTCAAAGAAGGAAGATTCAATACAATGATCGATTGGGGATGAGACACGATGGGAGAACCGATCTCATCGTCGGAAATAATCACAGTACAATTGGCAAATCCTCCCCTGGTCTCAGGACCGTAAGCAGGCATCCACAGCACGTTCTTTTCCTCGTTGAGGCCCGAATACGCCAGCATCTGCCCCAGGCTCAAAACTCCCTGGCCTCCGAATCCTGCAATGATCAAGTCTTCTGTCATGATTATTCCTCCGTTTATTTTTAGTTTCATTTTTACAATGCCATAAAATTCCCTTCCGTATTAAGGGAATTCAAAAAAAAAATTACATTCTCCCCAGGGGGGAGATTCAAAAGGAAAATTATATTCCTATTAGCCTTTTTATGACTATTTCCTCCAAAAGAGGATAAAAAATTACTTCTTTCACAAAAGGGAATAATATTAACGGCGGGAATAGGAAATAAATCGGATTTCTGTTTTTGAACGAGGTGATTTATGTTCGGATATTGTCCCGTGGGAATACTGGAAATCGGCTTCAATTCGGTCAAGGTTCTGGTGGGGGAAAGAGGGGATGAAAATAAGGGAATAAACATATTACTTCACAAAAGAATTATCACCCGGTTGGGAGAGGGAATGGAAGAAGAGATCAATCCCGCCGCCATGAAGAGAACCCTGGACGCCCTGGAGGAACTGCTATCTCTCGCCCTGGAAAGAGGAGCGAAAAAAATCAGCGTCTTTGCCACGGAATCCCTGAGATCCCCCAAAAACGCCCGTGTATTCGAGGATAAACTAAAGGAAAGAACCGGTCTGGAAATAAGGATATTATCAGGAGAGGAGGAAGCCCTCTATAATCGCAAAGGGATTATGTGGGATCTGCCGGAGTCGATGATCTCTGATGGGGTATTACTGGACATCGGCGGGGGCAGCACGGAAATAGCAGACAAAATCAGGCAAATCAGCATCCCCACCGGAGCGGTGAGAATCAGCGAAAAATTCCTCAAAACCGATCCCCCCACGGAAGAGGAGATAAAAAAAGCGGAGGAATCCGTTGAGAAAAAATTAAATAAATATATAGACTTTATACCCCATAACAAGAAAAAAATCTGGGTGGGAGTGGGAGGAACCATAACCACCACAGCTTTTTTGATAAAGAATATATCCCGTTACGAACCCTCTTTAATCCATGCCGGTGCCGTTTCTTATGAGGAAATAGATGATTTGTTTAATCAATTAAAATCCATTAACCTTGAACAAAGAAGAGAACGGATGAAAATAGATCCCAAAAGAGCCGACGTCATTTTAGGAGGCATAATAATTCTCAAAACCATCTTTAACCGGTATCCCGTTGAAAAGTTTGTTATAAGCGTTTATAATATCATTTATGGCTTATTAGCGGAGGAACTCCAGGGAGAAAGGATAATGTTGGTCTGGCGCCCTGTAAACCGTAACCGCAAAAATTATCTTCAATAAAAACCCTTGCAAAGTATGAGAGTCGGTTCCTGTCAAGAGAGGGAATTACAGTTTATTGAGTTACTTTCCAAAACCCCGGGCTGTTCCCCCCATTCTGACTTTCTTCCGACCTCCGATTTACGACATCTAAACCGAGGAGTGTATATGAAAATAAAAGATATATCATTTTTGAATATTCCGCCTCTGGCGATAGAAAATATAAAAAAATTCTGCATGGATACAGATAAAATCTTCGGCGAAGAGGTTATTTCCGTTATCCTGTATGGATCTGCGGTTAAGAACAATTTCTTCCCCAAATATTCGGATCTCAATATTCTGATAATCCTGAAAAACTTTACTATAGCCATGCTAAAAAGTTCCGCCAAAACTCTCAAGCGATACAGGACCACCGCCCACATTTCCCCCTGGGTGGTAAGTATGGAGGATATAACCACTTCGGCAGACGTTTACCCCATTAAATTTCTGGATATAAAAAAGCATCATATTGTCCTTTTTGGTGAGGATATATTTCAATCCCTGGAGATTGATCCTTCCCATATCCGTTTCGATGTGGAAAGGCAGATGAAAAATATATATATGAATATGAGGGATAACTTTATAAACCGGGGATATACCGCCGTAGAACTGAAAGACATCATAATATCCAGTTTCGCCGGTTTTATCCTTCATCTATCGGCTTTACTTCATCTGGCGGGAGTGGACAGCCCCGTACAGAAAAGCGATATTATCCAAAAAGCGGGAGAAACTTTCAAGGAAGACGTCTCCGTCCTCTACCGGATCATAGAAATAATGGAGGGAGACGACCGACCCGAAAGAGACAAAATGGAGAGGGTCTTCGATGAATATCTGGATCTGGTGATCCGGACAGCTTACATTGTTGACCGGTTTCAGGTATAAAAAGGAATTCACCTTTTGAAAAAGAACAACAACGGGAATTATAGTGATTCCAAGAAACAATATCCTTTACAACCCCGTCATGATATGCGTTATAAATATTCAGGGAGATTTGAAGTACCCCTTTGCCGAATTTCTTTTACAGAAAGGAGCGAATCCGAATTTGGTGAATAAAGACGGAAAAAACGCCCTCCAACTGGCAGAGAAAAAACAAGATCAGAAAATGATTGAGATACTGAAGAAATTCCCAAAAGGGAAATAGAGATATGAATACTTTTGTTAACATAGCCTGGAGGAATGTGTGGAGGAACCGCCGCAGAAGTCTCCTGTGTATTTCCGCCATAGTTTTCAGCATTGTCATTACCATCTTTTTTAAAGCCAGTGACGAAGGAGGAAACGACGCCCTTATCAGGAGTGGAATTCAATTAATGAAGGGTTATATACAGATTCAGGGAAAAGGCTATAACGACGATCCCTCTCTGGATAAATCTTTTACTCCTACAAAGGAAATCCTCAAGGCTATAGAGGGTTCGCCCCGGATAAAGTCTTATTCCTTCCGTCTGGAGGTTCCCGTTCTGTCCGCCAGCGAGACCAATTCCCTGGGAGGGCTTCTGTTGGGAATAGAACCCCATAAAGAAAAAGGGATTACGGTATGGCATGAAAAAGTGGTGAAAGGAGACTACCTGACCCCGGAAGATACGAAATGTTGTGTTATAGGTGAAGTTATGGCACAAAACCTGGGTGTGGATGTGGGAGGCGATATAGTCCTGCTGGGACAGAGTTACGACGGGAGTACGGGAGCGGGCAGATTCCGGGTCAAAGGGATCCTGAAAACCGGCTCCGACGATATGGACAGGAGTATGATACTGTTGCCTTTGAAAGAGAGTCAGGAACTTTTTCGCGCCGATAACCTTATAAGTTATATCGTCCTTTCCACCGGAACTCCCGCCGGAGTGGAAAAAGTAGTGAATGAACTCACCCTGAAAATCCCCTCTAAATATGACGTCCTCTCCTGGCGACAGTTGATGCCTGAAATGGTAAAATTGCTGGTTTTAAACGATGTGTTCGGATACGTTTTCTGGGGCTTGCTGATCCTGGTGGTCATATTCGGAGTGCTGAGTGCGGTTTTTAGCTCGGTATTGGAAAGGACCAGGGAATTCGGCATCCTCCTGGCCCTGGGAACCACCCCCCAACAGATAGTTCTTATGGTCATGATAGAATCCTTTATATTAAATTTTATCGGCTTGATCCTGGGAGTCATACTGGGAACCGGTGTTACCTCCTACTTCGTCGCCCACCCCATTCCTCTGGTGGAATCCACCGAGGCACTGAGTTCCTCCTATGGAATAGAAAATAAAATATTTTTCTCTTTATATCCTGAAAAAATCGCCATATTAGTATTAGTGGTGATGGCTTTCTCCCTTCTCCTGTCCTGGTATCCCGCCTGGAAAGCCTCCCGCCTCAGACCCGACCGGGCAATAAGAAATATTCAATACTAAAAGAAGTTGGAGGTTAGAAGATAGGAAATCCGACTGTGGGAAAAGGACAAAAACCGATAGTGAAGGACTTTAGCCCTTCCTCTGTCTGTAAGGGGAATTAACTTTATTCATTTAAGGGGTATGAAAATGACTTTTTTTGTTATGGCGTGGAGAAATATATACAAAACCCCCCAGAGAACCTTCCTGCTTTTGATGGGGATCTGTGTGGGAGTCTTTTGTTTGAATCTGTTTCTGTCTCTTATGGACGGCTTCATGGTACTGATGGTGGATACGGTGGTTCAGGGCAACATGGGACATATTCAGGTACATAACGACGATTACCTGAAAAAACAGGAAGTATCCCTGACTCTCCATCAACCGGAAAAGGTGGTGGAAGTCATCGAAAAAGTTCCCCATGTGGTGGGAGTTTCGCCCCGAATTATCATCAACGGCCTGGTCTCCAGTGCGGATAATTCGGGTTTCGGCAGAGTTTACGGCATCGATCCCCAACGGGAGGGAACGGTTACCATAATAAATAAAAAACTGGTAAAAGGAGAAACTCTGAAAAAGGGAGACCGTCAGGGCATATATATGGGGGAATCCCTGGCAAAAAAACTCAAGGTGGATGTGGGAGATAAAATAGTGGTGTCCACCAGCAGTATCAACGGCGAAATGACCGGAGGAGCCTATCGGATAAGGGGCATCTATAAGACCGGCTCCGACGACTTCGATAAGGTCTGCCTCTATATCAACCTAAAATCCGCAGAAGAATTACTGGAAATAAAAGATCAGATCCATGAAATAGCCATAAAAGTGGACTCCCAGGAACGAGTTGACACGGTAGCCGATGAAATCAAAAAAGCCATAAAAACTTCTTTCCCCGATTCCTCATCCCCTGCCACCGTTTCCGCCTCTCCTTCCCCTGTGCCTGAACCCCCTACCACCGTTTCCGCCTCTCTTTCGGAACCCCCCGCCTCCCCTATTGCTTCAACCGGTTCCCCTTCCTTTGAGCCTCTGGTTCAGACCTGGAAGGAGCTGAATCCTCTTATAACGGTGCAGATGGAGATGGCTCAGATCAGCAATCTGATTATTTTCTTTATTGTGTTTATCGCTATGATTTTCGGGATTTTAAATTCATTTTTGATGGAAATATTCGAGAGGATAAAAGAGTTCGGTATTATGATGGCTTTGGGGACTCATCCCGGGGATATTTTTCTGACCATTGTGTATGAGGGGTTTATTATGGGTATTATGGGAGGGGGAATCGGGAGTCTGCTTTTTGTTTTTATAGTTTATCTAGTTCTTCAAGGCTATATGGACTTTTCCGTCATCGGGGGGGGCTTTGAATATATAGGTATAAGTAACCGGGTTCCTCTTATAATCCATAATCACAATATTATGAATACTTTCTGGGGAACTCTGGTTACCACGGTTATTGCCGGGATAATTCCTGCGTGGAGGGCATCCCGCTTCCAGCCGATAGAAGCCATGCGGTATGAGTGAAGAGTTCCGGCAAAAAGGGATATATACGAAAAAGAACCGCCTTTTTCATGGGCAGTTCTTTTTTAGTATGCATTCAGTCCCCCGTCATTCCGAACTTGTTTCGGAATCTGAGACACAAGATGTTGTATAGATCCTGAAACAAGTTCAGGATGACGTGTTTAGTCGTTGTAGGACTGAATAGATACCTTTTTTATTTCATCTCGTAAATTCTATTTCAGCATATTAACATATATATTCACAACCAGAATCAATTCGATAACCACCATAAGAGAAATGGGTGGCAGGTTGAGGAACATCCGGGAGGGGAAGTGGAGATGACGGTTCAATCTTCCCACAAACTCCAGATTATCCAACCAGTGGTTCCACAGCAGGTGGAATATCAGGGCGAAAAAGAAGGGGATCAACAGCAGGAAGGGGATGCCGTCGGGAGAACCCGCCGTCCAGGGGAGGAAGGGTTTTAGGGCGGGGAGGGTCAGGATTCCCGGTATGGCAAGAAAGAGAAACAGGGTCATCAGCCCGGAGAAAGTCGAGGCAAGAAGTCTCTTCATCTTATAGCCCGACATATCCACCTTGGCGCCGTTACCGTTGCCGTTGGTCTTGCCGTTGCCGTTGGATACCGCTGCTCCCGATTTACGGAATTCATCGGTGATCTTCTGCAGTTCCTGTTTCATCTGCCATATAGTGGGAAAGCGATCCTTGTGGTTCTTCTGTATGGCTTTATTGATGATATTGCAAATAGGCGATGGGATATTCTTGTCTTCCGGGCGTAAGGGTGGAGGAGTTCCCTGAAAGGCTCCCATATTTTCGCCGGTAACCATTTCATAAAGCACCATGCCCAGAGTATAGACGTCATAGGCGGGGTTGGCGGTGGCACTGGTTTTGGCTTCAGGGGGACTGTAGCCGTGGGAATAGACCTTGACTCCCTCGCCGAAACCCATGAGAGGAATGTAACAACCGGAAAAGTCCACCAGCACCAGTTTGCCCGCTTGTACTATAACGTTGGAAGGTTTCAGATCACGATAATAGATGGGGGGATCCTGTTGATGAAGAAAGTCCAGAATATCGGCTATTTTCAACGCGATATCCAGAGCCCTGCTCAGACTGGGTTTACCGGCGGATAGCAACTCCTCCAGGGTTTTTCCTTCGATATAGTCCTCTACCAGATAATATTTCTGTCCGCTCTGGAAAAAATCTATGATCTTAGGCAGGTATTCGGTGTTCAACTGCATCAGGGTCATGACTTCCTGCTGGAAGAACTGAATATTCACCATCTCACCCGACATAGTTTTGCCCTGATGGATTTCCTTTATGGCTACTTCGCTTTTTTCCTTAAAACTCTTGGATTGATCCCTGGCAAGATAGACGGAACCCTGCCCGCCTTTTCCCAGCATTTCCACGATCCTGTATTTATTTCCGATAACCGTTCCACGCTCTAACATTCGGCATTCTCCCTTAACTTAGTTCCTGGTTAGATATAATACTTGATTTCTTGCTTCAAAGGGAAAGCAACGCCATTTCCCGGAAACGATATTTCACCAATACGCTCAAACATTTATATTTTTTAATAGACAACAAGCCTATTTCCTTCTTAAATTATCTTCAGGGGTCAAAAAGCCCTTTTTATCCACTGAAAATTTACCGGACTTCTGCCTAAAAGACAGATAACATCGAATCTTATATCTTTTTCCATCCATTGTTTGTGAGATAAATAACAGACTGCCACTCTGCGGATATTCTCCTGCTTTTTCCAGTCCACCGCTTCCTGGGGGAGTCCGTATCGGGTGTCCTTACGGGATTTGACCTCGACGAAGATTATCTCGTTGGTTTGGGGATCTCTGGCTATAATATCTATTTCACCTTCTCTGGTTCTGTAGTTTTTTTCAAGAATCTCAATCCCATCCTTTTCCAGGAACTTCACCGCCAGATCTTCTCCCCATTTTCCTGCTCTTCTTTTATTCATCTCCCTCCTCCGTCAAAAACATCTGTTCTCGCTCTTCTCCCTTTAGCAGATCCCGCACCGGTTTGTAACTCAGGCGGTGAATGGCGGAAACCCCCAGAGACGCCAGAGAAGCTATATGCCCGGCAGTGCAGTACCCCTTATGTTCGGCAAAACCGTATCCGGGATATTGTTTTTCATATTCCGTCATCATGCGATCCCTCACCACCTTTGCAATTATAGCACCGCAGGCGACGGAATAGGATTTCTGATCCCCTTTTATTATACTCTTACAAGCTATTTTTAATCCCGGAATAGAAAATCTACCGTCCGCTATACACAACAGGGGAATAGAAGTAGAATCGGTGGTAGAGTTTATATCCGCTTTTTTCATCAGTTCCTTTACCGCCCTTTCCATAGAGAGCAGACTGGCCCGATGGATGTTCAGTTCATCAATTTCCTGAGCCGACACGATCCCCACCCCGGAAACACAGCATTTTCCTATCTGTTCATAAAGGATCTCCCTCATATTTTCACTTATTTTCTTAGAGTCGTTAAGACCGGGCAAAAAGAAATATCCCTGATTAAAAGCCGCCGCTCCCGCCACTACCGGTCCCGCCATGGGTCCTCTGCCCGCCTCATCCGTCCCTATTATTATTCCCTCCTCTTCTTTCAGGATTTTCTTCTCTTCCTCAACCATTTTCACCAAGCGATCCTTTTCTTTTTGGATCCACTCAAAACCCTCTGGAAAACAAAAATCCCCCGCTCCATCCATAGAGGGGAGGGGGAGATTCTTTTTCCTTATATATTCATAAAATCGGATAAAATCTTTTTCAGTGGGATTTTTAGCCATTGATCACATATCCTCTCACCGTTCTTGAACACCGGCGGTACAGACTCCTCTGATGCCGGTTCTACCGACTTCCTGCCTCCGACCTCCGATTTCCAGACGGGGTTATCGTTCTTTTCCTCTTTCGTCCTCGAATTCGCCGGGTTCGGTAAGGAAGAGATGGTTGATATTACCGGCGTCATCCACTCCGATATAAACTCCTCTTCTCCAATACATCATATAGCCGGGGGTTTTGTCTTCGGGGTCTCCCCACATTTGAAGAACGTCCTTGAAGGATCCTCCCAGTTTAAAGGGGACTTCCTTGAGTTTATAGAGGCTGCTGTTCTCTTCGATGAGAATTCCCTGAATCCGGTTGGTATCGCTGTTGAGATCGAAAGAGATGCCGTAGCTGTAATAGTCCAGTTTAACGTAGTCTCTGGTTACGTCGTCCTTGCCTCTCATTGCCCAGAGTTTGTCGGGAGGTCCCAGGACGCTCCATATTACTCCCAGGTTGTCGCCGGGTTTTATGAGGGAATCCCGAATAACGATGCCCGGCGATGAATATTTGGTTTCGTCCAGTTTTATACGATCCACTTCACTGGTGGGTTTGGGGCGGGGTTTCTGAGGGGGGATAAACTGGGAGTGGGCGGTCAGTGCGGAAAGGAAAAACATGGATAACAGAATAAAAGAAAAAATTTTCAGTATTTTAGTTGATTTCATAAAAATACTTCCTTAAATTTAATTTCATTAAAAGCCGTCAACAATCCGTTTTGCCATCTGAATCGCCAGCAGGTAGGAATCGTGTCCGAAGCCGGATATCTGCCCCGAACATACCGGTGCGATGACCGATTCATGACGGAATCCCTCCCTGGCATAAATGTTGGTCAGATGAACCTCGATGGTAGGGATCCCCAGTCCCGCCACGCAGTCCCGGATGGCATAGGAGTAGTGGGTAAAGGCTCCCGGATTGATTATAAAAACCCTGCATCTATGAGATTCCCCTATCATTTTATCCACTATTTCGCCTTCGTGGTTGGTTTGAAAAATTTCCACATTCAGGTTAAGAGTTTTTGCCAGATCCCGGATCTTTTTATTAATATCCTCCAGGGTGGAGCGTCCGTAGATCTCCTTTTCTCTCTGTCCCAGGAGATTGAGATTGACGCCGTGAATCACCAGTACATTACTATCCGCCATTATTCCTCCTTGAGTCCTTTCATATACCGTTCTAATCCCTGATATAATTTATAACTTCCGCCAACAGGTGGGTAGGAACCTCTTTCCGGATCACCTTCCCTATCCGAACGGGCAAGACAAACCTGAGAGTTCCTCCGGTTTTCTTTTTATCGGTTCCCATAGCCTTCATTATCTCTTCCACAGAAAAATCCTTGAATTTAACGGGAAGATGAAACTTCGATATAAGACTTTTTAAACCCTGAGGGAGAGTGGGATCTTCCAAAATACCCATCCCTTCCGCCAGGAGAACTGCTCCCATCATGCCTATAGCTACTCCTTCGCCGTGAGCAAAATTTTCATATTTATATAATCTCTCAAGAGCATGACCTATAGTGTGTCCCAGATTCAGAAAAGCTCTCTCTCCTGTTTCAAAGGGATCCCGGCTGACTATATCCACCTTGATCCTGGCGGTATCCCTGATGATCCTCTCCATGAAATCGGGCTGGAAATCCGCCCTGGAACCCGACGTGGAATCCAGAGTATCAAAAAGATCCGCCGATGAGATAACCGCCGACTTGATCACCTCCGCCATGCCATTGCAGAACTCCTGATGAGGGAGGGTATAAAGGAGAGAAGGATCCGTAAAAACCCCCAGAGGCTGATAAAAACTCCCTACCAGATTCTTGCCCCAGGGAGTATCCACCCCCACCTTGCCGCCGATGGAGGAGTCCACCTGGGCGATAATACTGGTGGGAAAATGGATATATCTTATTCCCCTCAAAATGGTGCTGGCCACAAATCCTCCCAGATCTCCCACCACCCCACCGCCGAAGGGAATCAGAAGAGAATGGCGATCTACTCCCTTATCCATCAGCATTCCATACAGACTCCGAACCTCATCCAGACTCTTGCTCCTTTCACCGGGGGGGATTGAAAGGATATGAAAGGGAATTCCGGTCTTATCAAAGAGAGACTCTATCATCTTCCTATAAAAACCCAGCACATTATCGTCGGAGATGATAAAAAGGGAGGAAGGAGGGGGAAGGAGGGATTTTATAAACTTATTGAATTCATCTCCGATTTCCCGTTTTATATAAATACTATACCCCAGAGGAGGAGTGGGGACAGGAACTGCAATTGTTTTTACTTCAACCGTGTTCATTCATCATCAGCCTTTCGACGTCATTCCGGTATAACACCGATTATAAAAATTCTCATCAGGGGACGAAAATTTCCAATACCTTTTCTATAACCTCGATAATTTTACTTTTATTCAAACTTCCCGCTTTATAAAGAATTATCCTGCCATCTGCTGTGAACAGGCGGTTAGGACGGATACAACTCTCCTGTTTCAGATGTCCGACCGCAAAATCTTCCTGTCTCAATAAAATAGGTATGCATTCAGTTCTGCCGTCATTCCGAATTTATTTCGGAATCTAAGACACAAGATGTTGTATAGATCCTGAAACAAGTTCAGGAGTCTGCTATGATGTAGTTGTGAGGGAAATTTTTTTCACAACTTTTATCCCTTAAAGGAATATGGTCGCGTTTCCTATGAATATTAATTCAATTCAAACAAACATATCACAAGGAGGCGCGAC
>Ga0067045_1003201_pt1 | contig 26514 bp, 8 predicted proteins | sample TerdegcTABiofilm_FD_59184 | JGI IMG/M metagenome (GOLD analysis project Ga0067045, IMG submission 59184) | Combined Assembly of (Gp0054472, Gp0054536) Wastewater bioreactor microbial communities from Singapore -Terephthalate degrading... | reverse complement strand
AGAGTTTCTTCACTCCTGACTGATGCGATCAACTCTATCGTGGAAGTAAAAGCAGAAAGCGACATTGACAGTTTGTTCAGACCGGGCGGTACGACCGCTCTTGATACCCGCATTGATGGTTTGGAAGACTTTGAGTTAATCTGCTTTCTTGTGGTGAGGTGAACATATGCTGGGATTGCCACGTTCCACCGAGGTAAACCGACGTTTGGCAAAAGAGAAACTCTATACCAATGCTACGCTGACTACATCAATAAAGGATATGATAAAAGACCAGATAGAGTCGGTCCTATGGCGAAACAAACTGGCCGACAGCACCATGAGCATAGCCACCGGGGAGACAGTAAAGGAAATTCAGATTTTCGAGATCGCCCTAAGGCAAAAGGCTTTGGACAAGCGCATCCTGCCCGCTATTGCCAAGGCGATACCGTACAAAATTCTGTTTCTGCTAACATTTGAAGGTGAGGCGCAGGCGTGGATAGAAGCCTCCGGCACATTCTACAGCACGGACTGGTTTACGCTTGAGGGATTCACGCTGAAATTTGAGGGGCTGAATCTGGATGCCGTGTATGAGAATTTGGCGCGGCAGATTGCGGGCGGCCGGCTCGACGCCGAGGATGACATTGCCAAGGCGGTGGAAAGAGATAAACAGCGGCAAAAACTCGAACGTGATATCGCCGCTTTGGAAAAGAAAATCCTGCGCGAAAAACAGTTTAATAGGCAGGTTGAATTAAACTGCAAGTTGAAACGATTAAGAAAAGAACTGGAGGAATTACAATAATGGATAAAATGAAATTTGAAACCAAGAATCTTACCGCTGAAAATCTGAAAAAGCTTTCAGAGCTGTTCCCCGGCGTGGTTGCAGAGGGCAAGGTGAATGTAGACCTTTTACGCTCTTATGTAGGCGAGGAAATATTCAAAGACGAAGCCTATGAGTTTACCTGGGTGGGCAAGCGCGCCGCCATTGCCGAAGCGGGAAGGCCTATCCGCAAGACGCTGCGCCCTGTTGTTAAGGATGAAACTACGCCTACCAGCGCAGACAGTACGGGAAAGCCATATTGCAGTAGCGGCAGCCGGGACTGGGACACCACCGAGAACCTTTACATAGAAGGCGACAATCTTGATGTTTTAAAGCTTTTGCAGGAGAGCTATCTCGGCAAGGTGAAGATGATATATATCGATCCGCCGTATAACACGGGAAGTGACAGATTTATATACCGTGATAAATTTGAAATGGATGCCTCAGAATATGAAGAAGCAACAGATATGTACGATGAGGACGGCGACCTTAATTTCCGTGAGAACAGTAAAACTAATCCTCGCTTTCATTCTCGTTGGTGTTCTGAGATGTATGTTATTCTCACACTCGCCCGAAATCTGTTAACTGTAGATGGGGTTATGTTTGTTCACATCGATGACCGCGAAGTTGCCCAGTTACGGAAAATTTGTGATGAGGTACTTGGCGAAAGTAACTATCTTGCCGAATTTCCACGTGTAACTAAAAAGGGCGGCAAGTCTTCTGATGCAACGGCAAAGAACCACGATTACATTCTGCTGTACGCTAAAAATGCAGTTCAATCAGACTTGATTGGCATCTCACATGATGATAGTGGGTATAGCAATAAAGACGAGTTTTTTGAAGAGCGCGGTTATTACAAAGCGAACCAGACACTGGATTACGATTCATTGGGATATGTTCAGTCACTTGATTACCCCATTGAATTGGACGGCGAAGTCTTCTATCCCGGCGGTGACAAAGAAACATGGAACAGTCGTCAACAAGGTCGACACGCTCGTGCTGACTGGGCATGGAGATGGAGCAGGGACCTCTTTGACTTTGGTTTGGCTAACGGCTTTATTGAGGTTCATAGGGGCGGCGCGCGTCCCAGAATTTACACCAAGACATACCAGAAAGTGTCGATAGAAAAAGCTGGTGGACAATACAAGATAGTGAAGATTGACCGCACAAAGCCGCTGTCCACACTTGAATTCACCGACAATAAATACTCAAATGATAATGCTAAAAAAGTGTTTGATTCTCTGATGGGTAGCAGCGTGTTCGAATACACAAAACCACCCGAATTGATTATGCAGTTGGCGAGGCTTGTAAGCGGAAACAACTTCACCCTCCTCGACTTCTTCTCCGGCTCTGCCACGACCGCTCATGCCATCATGCAATTGAACGCCGAGGACGGCGGCAAGCGGAAATTTATCACGGTGCAGCTGCCAGAGGTGTGCACCGAAGGCACGGAAGCCGCTAAGGCCGGCTATAAAAACATCTGCGAAATCGGCAAGGAGCGTATCCGGCGCGCTGGGGATAAAATCAAAGCGGAAAACAAGGACAAGCCTGGCATTGAAAATCTGGACATAGGCTTCCGCGTCCTCAAACTCGACGATACGAACATGAACGACGTCTACTATGCGGCGGGCGACTACACGCAGGATATGCTCTTAAATATGGAGAGCAACATCAAGCCCGACCGAAACGATATGGACCTGCTGTTCGGCTGCCTGCTCGACTGGGGCCTGCCGCTGTCCATGCCGCACACCCACGAGAAGATTGACGGTTTTTCCGTCCATACCTACAACGGCGGTGATCTGATCGCCTGCTTTGAAGAGCGTATCAGCGAAAAGGCAATCCGCGAAATTGCTAGCCGCCGGCCCCTCCGCGCCGTGTTCCGCGACAGCAGTTTTACGAGCTCACCGGAGAAAATAAACGTGTTTGAAATTTTCAAGCTTCTTGCGCCGAATACCACGGTTAAAGTGATATAAGGAGGCGCGATGATGAAGCTGAAATTCCGGCACCAAAAGTTCCAGTCTGATGCGGCCAATGCCGTATGTGATGTGTTTGCAGGCCAGCCCTTCCACGCGCCGACTTATATGATCGACCCCGGCTTGGGTCAGATGGAACTCGACAACTCCACCCGCTGGACTGGCTTTAATAACGCGCCTGTGGCTATCGGTGACGACAAGATTCTGGAGCACATAAGAGCCATTCAGCGTGCGGGGCAAATAAAGCCCTCCGAAAAACTGGAAGGGCGGTATAACCTCACTATTGAAATGGAAACCGGCGTCGGGAAGACCTACACCTACATCAAGACAATGTATGAACTCAACAAGCGTTATGGGTGGAGCAAATTCATCATTGTCGTGCCGAGCGTCGCCATCCGCGAGGGCGTGTATAAGTCGTTCCAAATGACGGAGGAGCATTTTGCCGAGGAGTATGGAAAGAAAATCCGTTACTTCATCTATAATTCCGCACAGCTTACCGAGATTGACCGTTTTGCCTCCGACAGCGCGATAAATGCGATGATCATCAACAGCCAGGCGTTCAATGCCAGAGGCAAGGACGCAAGACGCATTTATATGGAGCTGGATGAGTTCCGTTCGCGCCGCCCCATCGATATCTTAGCGAAGACAAATCCGATACTCATTATCGATGAGCCGCAATCGGTGGAGGGCGCGGCTACCAAAGAGCGGCTGAAGGAGTTCAATCCTTTGTTTACGCTCCGCTACTCGGCAACTCACCGCGCGGACAGCGTATATAACATGATTTACCGCCTTGACGCGCTTGAAGCCTACAACAAAAAGCTTGTTAAGAAGATTGCCGTCAAAGGTATATCGGTTTCGGGGAGCACCGCCACGGAAGGGTATGTCTACATACAGAGCATCAACCTCTCCAAGGGCAACCCTACGGCGACTATTGAGTTTGACATAAAGGGCAGCACGGGAATCCGCAAAGCCTCCCGCGTAGTCAGCGAGGGTTACAGTTTATACGACAACTCCGGCGAACTTGCCGAGTATAAGGATGGCTATACGGTTCTCCGGATTGACGGTCGTGATTCGTCTGTAGAATTCACGAACGGCAAGAAGCTTTTCGCGGGCGACGTTATCGGCTCAGTCAGCGATGAGCAGTTGCGCCGCATTCAAATAAGGGAAACCATTCTCTCCCACATCGAGCGGGAACGTCAGCTTTTCGCTAAAGGCATAAAGGTCCTGTCCTTGTTCTTTATCGACGAGGTGGCAAAGTACAAGCAGTATGATGCGCACGGCAATGCCATGGGGGGCGTTTATTCACAGATTTTTGAGGAAGAGTACAAGTCCATCATCGGCAATATGCAGCTTCAGTTTGAGGATTCGGAGGAGTATTTGAAATACCTGGACGGTATACCCGCCGAACGGACACACGCCGGATACTTTTCCATAGATAAGAAAAGCGGTCGAATGATTGACAGCAAGCTCGACGACAAGAAGGAGCGCACATCCGACGATGCCGATGCCTACGATCTTATTATGAAAGACAAGGAACGTCTGCTTGACCGCCGCGAGCCTGTGCGGTTCATATTCAGCCACTCCGCCCTGCGCGAGGGCTGGGATAATCCGAATGTGTTTCAAATATGCACGCTGAAGCAAAGCGGCAGCGATGTGCGCAAGCGTCAGGAGGTTGGACGCGGTTTACGTATTGCCGTTAATCAGAACGGCGAGCGTATGGACGAGAATGTCCTCTCTCACGACGAGATACACAATGTCAATGTGTTAACCGTTATTGCCAATGAAAGCTATGACAGTTTCGCCAAAGGCTTGCAAAGCGAGATAGCCGAGGCAGTCGCTGACAGGCCTCGTAAAGTTGAGGCGATGTTGTTTAACGAGAAGTTCGGCGAGGATACCGCACTTGCCATCTATGAGAGCCTCATTGCAAACGGCTATGTAAAACGCGGTGAACTTACCGAGAAATATTATGAGGAAAAGAAGAACAGCACTCTGGAATTACCTGAGGAAGCGGAAGGCAGAGCCGCCGATATTATCGCCGTGCTGGATTCCGTCTACGACCCGAACGCCAATAAGCCAGAGAATGCCCGTAAAAACACGATCGATGTCACGCTAGACAAGGATAAGATGAACAGCCGTGCTTTCCAGGAACTCTGGTCCCGTATTAACAGCAGAAGCTACTACACCGTCGGTTTCGACGAGGACGAGCTGATCAGGAAGGCGATTACAGAGCTCAATTTCAGACTGCGTGTTTCCAAGATTTACTTCAAGGTTGAGAAAGGCGAACAGACAAAGACTATCGAGACCAAAGAACAATTGCAAGCGGGAGAGGCCTTTGTCCGATCCGATATGGTTCGTGAGGAAGCTCCTTCATACACGGAAATGAAAGCGAGTAGCTCAGTTCACTATGACCTCGTGGGCAACATCGTTGCCGAAACTGGGCTGACTCGAAAAGCCATTGCTAATATACTAGCGGGTATTGAAAAAGCTGTCTTTGAACAGTTTGGTGACAACCCTGAGGAATTTATCATACGTGCAGCAAACATTATCAACGAGCAGAAAGCTACGGCGATTATAGAGCATATCACCTATGACAAACTGTCTTCAGTGTTCAGTACGAATATCTTCACGGAACCTGACCTTAAAAAAGGAGCCTTGGGTGTAAATGCTATAGAAGCAAAACGGCATTTATACGACTATGTCATTTATGACTCGACAAACGAGCGCGACTTTGCTACAGAGCTGGAGGCACACAGTAAGGAAGTCGAAGTTTATGTCAAGCTGCCGAAAGGCTTTTATATCAGTACTCCCGTCGGTAAGTACAACCCCGACTGGGCGATTGCGTTTTATGAGGGCAAGGTGAAACACATCTATTTTGTTGCGGAAACGAAGGGCGATATGTCATCGCTGGAGTTACGCGAAATCGAGAAAGCGAAGACCCATTGCGCTCGTGAACATTTCCGCGCAATCAGCGGCGAGAATGTGAAGTATGACATGGTAAGCAGTTACGAAAAGCTATGGGAACTGGTACAGGGATAAATTTAACTGATAGGAACTATTTTTTCGGGATTTTACGAGTTGGCGCAAAATTTGGCTTTTGCCCCAAGTTACGACTATTTCCCTTTCCTGAACAACTGAATCAATCCGATTTTTCTGCAACGCTGACAAATAGAAGCATAATGAGAGTTTATTTACTTTTTTAAGCATTAAATTATAAAGAACTCTGATTCCTAGGCGACGGTGGAAGGAAAATTAGAGCTCAGAAAGAAGCAGTTCGACAAAAGGATTAATAGAATAAATAAATAGACCAGCTTTAGATCGAAGATGAATACTCTAATAATACAAACACCTGTACTGGACCGATTCGAAATGGGTTACAGGTGCTCATTTTCGTACTTCAACTTTCAAAACCGGTAAAGGTTACTAGAAATACTTCTATTTATTTATTTGGTATGAATTTATAGCTGCCAAACTTAGTCATGAAATTGGATTTGACTGACTATAAACTTTCTTACGGCAAGGTGTATTTGTTAACAATTTATAACATGTATTCTAAAACAATTTTATCGAGGCGGGTATCAAACACCATAGACAACTATTTTACATATCGGTGTCTGAAGAAACTATTACACTCTGTGGGATATCAGGCATTATCAGTACCGATTAAAGAGGTCAGTTCAGACCTTGACAACAGCTGTTTCGAAATTATAATAACCTAAAATAATCCAAAAATATAGGAGGATAATATGAATCATAAATCCCATCCATGCAAAGCATCGAAGGTGGCAGTTTTTAGCATTCTGGCAATCCTTGTTCTCTTAATTACCATAGGCTGTACTCTGTCTCCTGCAGGCAATACAGCTTCGCTGCGGATAAATCTCAGCTCAGATATGCAGGCAAGAACTTTGCAGCCCGGTATCAGTCTGGATGTGGTGACTTATGATGTATATGGATCGGGCCCATCCGGATCATCCTTCGAGGCTCTGGGGGTTGGTTCAGAGAGCTATACCAAGGAAAGGCTCTTATCCGGTGAGTGGTCTATCTATGCGATCGGAAAGAATGCGGCAGGTACTGCCATCGCTCGGTCTGTAACCACTACGGTAACGCTTATAGCAGGTGAAACAGGTACTGTCAGGCTTACCTGTCTGCCATACGAAGGGAATGGTTCATTACATATTGATTTGTCCTGGCCTGCTGAGAGTGTCATAACCCCCTTGATTGAAGCAAGCCTAACCCCGGAAGGCGGAACTGCTAATCCAATTGTATTCACGATTACAGGAAATACCGCTAGCTACGATAGCGGGAATACACTACCCAATGGCAACTATACTTTGAATTTGAAGCTTAAAGACGCGGGCATGGCGAACTATCTTCTATGGTCGAAGGTAGAATACGTCCTGATTTGCAAGGATCAGCAGACAGCTGCCAACTGGATTTTAACAACAGAGGATACTGCGCATTACGCAGGGACGACCCTCTTCTTGACATCCGATACCAAGAAACCGATCACCATTGCATTGGCAGGGTATTCTACCGAGCTGCAGGAAGGTTCCACAATGACTGTAAGTGCTGTAGGAACCCCTGCACCGACAAGCTGGCAGTGGTACCTGGATGGTGATTTACTGCCAGGGGCTACAGCGTCATCGATAACGGTTGGAGAAGGGCTTGTTGGAGGAAGCGTTCATACACTTACTGCTATTGGCAAGACAGCCGAGCTGGGAGGCTCGGCGGATGTACGATTTCGCGTAAAGGCGTCAAAATACACGGTCACCTATGATGCCAATGGTGCGACCAGCGGGACAGTGCCGGTCGACCATACCCGTTATGCGTATGGCTCTACAGTTACAGTGATGGACAATACTTGGAACCTTGAGAAAGAAGGATATATATTTTCTGGCTGGAATACCAAGGCAGATGGGACGGGGACTGACTATACAGCTGGTGAAACCTTTGTGATGGGTACATCGAATATAATCCTATATGCAAATTGGAAAGTTGGGGTCAGCAATATTGCGGCAGGATTGATGCATAGCCTGCTAATCAAGAGTGATGGCACGCTCTGGGCATGCGGTTATAATTTCCGCGGTCAGCTTGGCGATGGCACAACGACAAATCGATCAACTCCCGTTTTCATTATGAGTGGGGTAAAAGCAGTAGCAGCAGGAGCAGATCACAGCCTTATACTAAAGACCGACGGTACTCTGCTGGGCTCGGGATGGAATAGCTATGGCCAGCTCGGTTATAGTATAATGTTCACTTTCTCAACACCGATAAATATCATAAGTGAGGTACAGACAGTAGCAGCAGGGAATTCTCACAACCTTTTGCTTAAGACTGATGGCACACTCTGGGGAATGGGAAACAATTACTCTGGCCAGCTTGGTGATGGTACTTTGAACCCCAGCACAAGGCCAGTGTATATCATGAGCGGGGTGCGGGCAGTGGCGGCAGGGGAATCTCACAGCCTTATACTCAAGACTGATGGAACGCTCTGGGGAATGGGTCATAATTATTATGGTCAGCTTGGCGATGGAACCACCACGAATCGTGTAACACCCGTTTTCATTATGAGCGAGGTTCAGGCAGTGGCTGCAGGGGCACTTCACAGCCTTATACTTAAGACCGATGGTTCGCTTTGGGCAACAGGTTCAAATTCCTTTGGCCAGCTTGGCGATGGCACAACGACAGATCGATCAACTCCCGTTTTCATTATGAGTGGGGTGCGGGCAGTGGCTGCAGGGGCAGATCACAGCCTTATACTTAAGACCGACGGTACTCTCCTGGGCTCGGGATTTAATAAGAGAGGCCAGCTTGGCGATGGCACAACGACAGATCGAACAACACCCATTTTCATTATGGGTGGGGTGCGGGCAGTGGCGGCAGGGGGATCTCACAGTCTATTACTTAAAACCGATGGAACGCTCTGGGCATCAGGATGGAATTATTATGGACAGCTAGGCGATGGAACTACGACAGACAGAAGCACACCCGTGCAGATAGACTTTTAAGCTGTACTTCTCTTGTTGTTGATACAAGAAAGCATCGAAACTTGTATTTGGGCAATTTTGCATGCATGTGCAAGACAGGAGATCGATAATGAAGATAAGCCGATGTTTAAACAGTTGATTACGGCAAACTCCTTGATAGTGCTGGTTTTCATGGTTTTTCTGCAGTTTTAGCAGACAAAATGCTGAGACTGTCTCCTTGACCAATTCTAAGAGAGGGCAAGGCGAGCTGTGAAAATCCAGCATTAGGAAAAACATCAATGAGTATTTTATGACAGTGGTCTCACTCTAGGCTCTGCATAGGTTTGGGTGAGGATATTTGCAAAGCACGTAGCATATTCGTAGCACTAGAGGATTTTAAAATCATAAAATGCCTATAAAATAAGGCTAAAGTGAAAATACTGCATGGGTGTTCAAGTCCCCCTCTGGGCATTTTTAGGCTCTCTTCCGAGAGCCTTTTTTTATGCCTGAAAAGCAGCTTTGCTGTTTTTCAGAATTGTTTTGAAACATGGGGAATTTAAAGTTGTTTCTTCAAAATGAATCTAAATTTAAAAGAACCTCATGTGAATTTATAATTTCAGGGGTTGATATCCCGCAATTCAATATTTGAGATGCTCTGCAAATTTTAGAGAAAATTTGAAATATTTAGAGAAATTTTACATTGACTCCGGCAAAAAAAGGTGCTAACATGTATATGTAATTTTATATAAAGTTGGGAGATTATATGAAAAAGAAAAATTACAAACTAGTTATGGTGTTTTTGCTCCTCTTTTTCCAGCCATTCATCCTTTTTGCTCAAAATTCAAAAGCTTCATTCCTCAAGGTTGAACTGAAAGCCTATCTGGTAGCGACCGTAAAAGATGAAAAAGGCGCAGTTGTGGAGGTTCTTGAACCTCTTCCTGAAGCTGTCATGCCGGGAGCGGTCATTCAATATGAGATTGTCGCTTTCAATACATCTAAGGGCTGTGCTTGTACGGACACCTTAAAAGAAGTTGCGCTCCTAGGTGCTGTTCCCGAAGGAACTGTTTTTATCCAGCATTCAGAAACACCTTCGTTTTCTCCTGTGTTTTCGATTGATGGCGGGAAAACATACTCTGCATGGCCTGTCAAATATAAAGTTATTGATGCCAGCGGTAAAGCTGAGGAAAAGGTTGCGAGTGCGGATATGATCACCGTGATCAAATGGGTGCTTTCAGCTCTGAAACCGCAGGAAACCATTTCTCTTGTGTACCGAGTCACGGTAAAAGCAGGCAAATAATCCCAATATTAATGTTTACTTATTGTGCGGGAAGCCGTGTTGTAAGCTTCATCGAATGTTTTACTAAAAATTTGCAAGATTAAAAGGAGGAATGGATGAAATTGAAAAGAACGATGCTTCTCGTTCTTGCTATTGCCCTTATTGCTGGTCTTCCATTGTATGCCGTAGGCACACCTGCAGGCACGCAGATCAAGAACCAGGCAACTGCGCAATACAATGATGAGAATGGAAATTCTCAGGTCTCTACCTCAAACGAGGTAATTACCGTTGTCAATCCGATTTATGGTTTGACGGTAACCCCTGACGGTGCTGCTGCTGCCACGCCTGGAGCTACTCAGACCGCTACAGCCGGTACTCGGGTATATTTCCCTTATGTTCTCACCAATACCGGAAACGCTTCTGATACTTATAATGTTGCAACCGCTGTTGATGGCTCTGCTACTTTTACGCCAGGCAATCTGAAGATTTATCTTGACGCAAATGGTGATGGTGTTGTCGGCGCTGGTGATAATGAAATTACCAACACCGGTACTGTGCCGGCAGACGGAACGATTCATCTCATTGTTGCCTATGATGTTCCTGCTGGAGCTACTGCGAGTCAGTTCGCACCAGTTAATCTAACCGCAACTTCCACCAATGATGCAACAAAAACTGATGCTAACAACTGGAATAAAACGACGGTTGTCGCTGATGCTGTTATGACGATTTCAAAATTAGCTTCAGCAACGGGAACTGTGTATCCGGGAAGTGCGATTACCTATACTGTGAGCGGTTCTAACACGGGCTCAGCTGCAACAACAGCCCTTACCTTTACAACTATTGATACAACGGGTGATGGCGCTGAAGATCCTGCGAGCGGAATCCTTATTGAAGATCCGATTCCTTCCGGCATGAGTGTAACCGGTACGCCGGGGACTGATTTTGCCTATATTGCACCTGCTGGAGCGACAAAACTCTATGGCTATTCTAACGGTAAATGGTCAACAAACGGAGCAGTGTCTGGTTGGGGCGGAACCGCGGCTATAACCAAAGTTGGTTTGTATATTTCAGGCACCCTGGCCGCAGGGCAGGGTTATGAGCTGAGGTGGGTTGGCACAGTTAAAGCAAACGCACCGGTTGGCAATATTTCAAATACAGCATATATCCATTGGGCTGATAGTACTGCAGGACCGGTGGATAAGAATACTCCAAGCAATACGACGCTGACCATGGTAAACCCAACCTATGCGGTTAAAATCGGCCCCCTGGGAACTCCTGAAGCTGCAGGCGCTGCTGATGTTACTACCAAATCGAACCAGCTGCCCGGAACTGTTGTTTCATTTACAAATACTGTTAAAAATAACGGTACCAGCAATGACATTTTCAACATTTCGTATGCATGGTCAGCCAACGAGATTGCTGGAGCAACGGTCAATCTCTACATGTCTGATGGATTGACTCCGCTGGGTGATGCAAATTCCGATGGTGTTCCTGATACCAGTACGGTTTTGAAAAATGGCGGTACGGTAGATATCGTTGTTAAAGTCACTATTCCTGGAAATACCCCTTCCGATGCTCTTCTGCATGACTTGACGGTCACTGCTACTTCTACCGAAGACGGGACAAAGACCGATACGACAATTAACAGAATCGACAAGATTGTTGCCGGTTCCACAAACCTTACCAATAATAATGCGAATGGTGATACTGCGTATGGTGTCGCGGGGGCTCCTGGCTCAACCATTACCTTCCCCTTGAAGGTTACCAATACTAACGGCTATGCAGAAACATATGCGCTTGATCAGAATGTTGCGTTGCCCGCAAGTTGGTTAGTGCTCTTCTATCCTGATACCGATGGTGATGGTATTGCAGATCCTGGAGCTTCTCCCATTTCTTCAACTCCAACAATTGCAGGCGGTGGTAATTATCAGTTTGTGGCCGTTGTCAGTATCCCTGATGGTGCAACACCAAGGTCTGGCGATCCTGCAGGAGCGGGAACTGGGCAAAATCTCATATTCCAGACAACTGGAGCTTTGAGCGGCCAGGTAGATACCCAGAGAGACTGGGCTGAGGTAAATCCTCAGTACACCTTTATTTTTGATCCAGATAATAACGGTATTTCCACCCCAGGCGGTACAATATTCTACCAGCATGTGCTGAAAAATATCGGTAACGCTTCTCAAACCTTCACTGTTGCGCTTGATTCTACACCGAGAACCGGTTGGATTTATACTTTTTCTACCGATGGAACAACCTATTCTGCTTCTTTGAGCGGAATTTCGCTTGGAGTAGGTGCTGAACAGACCATCTATGTGAAAGTGTTTGTCCCGTCGAGTGAGGCAGTAGGTGCGGTTGATGCAGGGAAAGTAAAGGCGACCAACGATCATGCAACATCGATTACCAGAATCGATACGACAACGGTTGTCGGCGGAAATCTGAAACTGACGAAGAGTGTCGCTTCCTTTAATACGGCGGATACAGCCGCTTTGAACCAGCCGGGTGATGAACTTGAATACACGGTTACCTATCAGAATCTGGGTTCCAAAGAGCTGACAAGTATGTATATCTATGATTCCATTCCGCAGTACACAGGCTTCAAGGTTTCCAGCGCAACTGGCGGAACTGCGATAGCGTATTCGAATGATAATGGTGCGACATGGGTCTATGTGCCAACATCTACTGGCGGCGGCGCTCCTGCTGGATATGACTATGCGGTCACCAATATCAGGTGGACCATCGGTTCTCTTGGCGGCGGTGCAAGCGGCTCTGTAGTTTTCAGGGTCAGAATTAAATAAATTGCTTGAGTAAAATAACGTTTTTCGCTCCTGGTTTCGGCTGGGAGTGAAAAACGTTTTCTTTCCAGGAAAACTGAGAATAAATTCTTGTCGTATAAGAGGGAAGCAGATAAAGTGCCCGGATTGCGAGAAAACCATAGACTCACAGTACCGAAGAACATATTCTCAATTTTCTTTTTACTTTTGTTTTTTACCTTAGCTGGATTGGTTTCTGCACAAGCGCCTACTCAGGCTGGTACCAAGATTACCAATATTGCGATTGCCACATATCAAATTGACGGCCAGACTTATACCGCCGAATCAAACCGGGTTGTTACTGAAGTTCGCGCTGTTTATGGAATTTCGATACTCTTGGATGGAACTCAGGTAAGCCCGATTTTCCAACAAGTTGCGCCGGGTACGGAAGCCGTCCTTCCTTTTTCTCTGACGAATACAGGGAATGCCGCTGATAGCTATTCGCTTTCGTTCTTGACGGGAGCAGGGAGCAATCTTCAGTATGGCGCTATCGCTGTCTATTGGGATCAAAACGGAAACGGTTTTCTGGATCCTGGAGAGCAGAGTATTGCAGAAACAGGCACGCTAGCGCCTAGTGAAACCATATCACTACTGGTTATGCTGGATGTCAGAAGTTTTGCCGCGGCTGGACAGTACCTGCTTTTTAGCCTCATCGGGCAGTCAAAACATGATTCAAGTAAAATTGATGACAACAACTGGCGGAAACTTGAAGTAACAACGGATGCTGCACTTGCTGTTTCAAAAAGCGCGAGCACAACGCAATGCTCGCCTGGCGGAACTGTACAATATGTTATTAAGGCAACGAATATTGGTAATCATCCGACGACCCCAGCCGCCTTTACTGCCATTGACCTCGATGGCAATCCGTTGGATTTTGAAGCTGCATCCGGATTTTTCGTGCAAGACCTCATCCCTTCCGGACTTTCAGTTACCGGCAACCCCGCGGTAGATTTTCCAGCACAAAGGAATAGTTCGGTCACAGTTCTCTACGGCTATTCAAATGGCTCTTGGTCTATTGACGGTAATGTCATTGCCTGGGGAGGAACCGCTTCGATAACAGCTGTCGGATTCTTCCATGAAGGCAGTTTGTCAAATGGTCAAACCGCTGAATATGTATGGATCGGGCATGCTGATCAGACACTCACGCAGGATACTATTGAAAATTCCGCCAAGGTGGTTTGGGCAAACTCCACAGGTCCTCAGGAAAATTGGACCAATACTGCGGTTGTCATGGTTAAGAAGGCTCCTGGCGTTGCCCTTGGTCCCCGCGGTGATCCGCTTGGCATTGGAGCTGGAAGCTATAAAACCCCATCGCTCCAGACGGGACCATACACCATCACCTACGCTGCTGACATTTCAAGCGCTGATTTTGTTCCCAGCTCGCTATCAGCGTCTTACCGATTGGTTTTCTGGAACACAGTAAAAAACACCGGCAGTACTTCTGACCGTTACGATATCGAATATGCCTGGTCATCCAATGAAATACCTGGAGCCGCAGTCCGTTTTTACCAGGAAGACGGCATAACACCTTTGGTTTTTGCGAGAGGAATCAGCCGAGGAACCATAGGGCCGTTGGCCCCTGGAGAAAGCTATACCTTTTTAACCGAGGTTACCATACCAAACGGCATCTCCTTTGACGCCGTTTCCCATGATGTTAAACTTCTGGCTGTATCTCGGACCGATCCAGCGATACAATCGGAAACGATCGATAGGATCCGCTTTACCGATGCTGTTTGGGTTCCATTCTTGAAAACATCGACCCCATTCCCCGATGTTGTGCCGGGTGCAACGATTCACTACACCATTAACTTTGGCTATGCGGGAAGCTTCGATTCAGTCAATGCATCATTGTTCGATATCCTTCCAGTCCAGTTGCAGAGTCCTACAAATATCAGTAACGGAACCATTACCGGAAGTATTGGAGGACTGCCTGCAACTATTTCTGTAGCATCAGTCTTTTCACCGTCAGATCCTGCCGGAACGACAGGGAAAATCGTTTGGACCTTCCCAAACATTCCTGCAGGATTTATCGGAACTGTCAGCTTTGATGCGATTCTTGACGCGGCGCTCCCGGATGGTGCAACCGTCGATAACAAGGCTTCCATTACCGCAGAAGGAATGCCGACAGCGATTTCCAATACCGTTACCAATATGGCTATGCGCCCTAACCGGCTCGTTGTCGAGAAAATGGCTGATAAGGCTGCGGTTGGTATCAGCGCAGTTGCCCGGTATTCGGTTCGGATAAAAAATGTCAGCACAACAGCTCCGATTTCTTCACCGGTTACCATTTATGACACCCTGCCAGCCGGTTTCCATTATATTGCCGGCAGTTCAACCCTAGATGGAGTTTCTATCGGCGATCCTTCTCCGATAGCGGGAACACGTACGTTGGTGTGGGCTGATATTGGCGGCATCCCTGTTTCTTCGCAAAAAGTGCTTTCCTACGCAGTCACTGTTGGCCCGACAGCTAAACCAGGCGAAAACTTCAATGCTGTTTACGCGAAAGGCGTTCTCATGTCAGGCACGGTCGCGACATCCAATACTGCATCAGCGCGGTTAGTGGTTTATGACAGTCTGAATGTTGACTCGCAAACTATTGTAGGTCGGGTTTATTTCGACCTGAATGATAACCGTATGGCTGATGAGGGTGAGACGGGGGTTCCTGGCGTTCGAATTTATCTTGAAAATGGCACTTATACGATAACCGATAGTCAAGGCAAGTATCATTTTGAAGATATAAAAGCCGGCACCCATGTGATTAAGCTGGATCGCAGTTCCTTGCCAAAGGGAATCTCGCTTCTTCCAACCCCTCGCGTCAGCGGTTTGGGGGACAGTGATTCAATCCTGGTCAATCTTCAGCGCGGTGAATTGTACAAGGCTAATTTCAGGGTTGCTGAAAAAACACCAGATATTCAAATGGTCGATTTAGATGAGGTTAAAGACGGGCTCCCCAAGGAAACGGTAACTTCTGAAAAAAATGTATGCATTGCATTAACATATACTGTTAATCCTTCAGAAACCTCGCTGACGGAAAATCTTGTTCGAGTCAAGCTGGATAAAAAATCCGCGGGGCCGATGAATTTTACATATTTGGTGATTGTACCATACTTTACCGGTAACACACAGCCGGCCGCTGGCAAGAAATTCTTCGATACACCGCTTGATGCGATAGACTTGCAGTCCATCTTTATCGACAATAAAGTACCGACCGCTGTTTTCCCGTTTGAGGGAGCGATTTGGATTCGGATTCCGGATGCTGACAGTGCTTTTGACACAGCCAGCTATGATAAGAACAGCCAGAACACAAATGTGGCTGAATTCGCCCGCGGAAATGAAGTGACGATACATTATCTGGCAGACAAGAATCTTCAGCTTAACCATTACGTGCTTGGCATTAATCCACAGAACGTTGTGAGCATCATCTCGGAAGATCCGGTCGATTGCCAGAAACTGAAAAATCCTGAAGAAGCTTTGAATTTGGCTGGTATATATCGAATGATTCAGCCAGAGGCATCGTCAGCGGTATTGCCAGATATCAAGAAACAGAATGAAGCGATTTCCTTTGGATTTATTAGCCCCGAAGAAAGCGCAACCTATTGGGTGCGAGATAAAATTACCGTAATGGTACGATTCCCGCTCGACACAAAGCCAGAGCTGAAAATCAATGATGTGACGGTTCCCGATTCTTCCATAGGGCGGCAGATTATCTTTGAAGCGCAGAAGTACATCCAGTATGATTATATTGGGGTTCCCCTGACCGAGGGCGAAAATGTGCTGGAATTCTCCTATTATAATGAAGAAACTGGTTCAGTTGGTTTTACAAGAAAGGTATATCTGGCTGGAAAAGTCGCATCGGTCAAGGTAGAGACGAATCCCAAGGTGCTTTTCGCTGACGGAAAAACCGAGCCAGATATTATTTTGACCCCGCTTGATAAAGCTGGCATTGTTATGCCAGAAGGCTCTTTCGTTACACTGACGCTGAATTCAGGTCGATTTGTCAGCCAGGATGCCAATCCTCAGCAGGATGGTTTTCAGGCAAGAATAAAGGATGGAAAAGCAAAGGTAGTCATTTCGCCGGAATTTACCGCTGGGAAACGGCAGCTTGGTATTATCGCCGGCAATTATACCGAGACGTTTGAACTCGAATTCATGCCCTATCTGCGAAACTGGATTGTAGCAGGATACGGACAGGGCATTGCGACGTATTCGATCAATAAGGCGAATCAATACGGTGAGGTGGTTGGCGATCCTGCAGGATTGTCGGTGGATGGAAGGCTTGCGTTTTTTGCAAAAGGAACAATCTTCGGTTGCTATGTTCTGACTGCTTCATTCGATTCCAAGCCGCCGGTCAATGATGAAAGACTTTTCCAGGAACTTCAGCCGGACAAGAATTTCCCAATCTACGGTGATTCGAGCGTTCAGAAATATGACGCGGAAACCTCTGATGGAAAATTCCTTAAAATTGAAAAAGATCGAAGTTATGCGCTTTACGGTGATTATACGACCGATTTTCGTGATACGGAACTTGTTCCTTATAACCGGACATTTACCGGGGTAAAAGCTTCCTTCGATAATTGCTTATATGACATCAAGGGATTTTGGACATCAACAAATCAGACCATTGTAAAGGAAGAAATTCGCGGAGAAGGAACATCTGGCTATTATTATCTGACCAGAAAAGGGTTTGTAGAAAACAGCGATAAAATTAGGATTGAAACGAGATCACAAGACAATCCTTCCCTGGTATTAGCATCACAGCTTTTGTCTCGGTATACCGACTATTGGATAAATTATGCGGATGGCAGTATTCTTTTCAGGGAGCCAGTCCGAAGCAATGATTCTGCTGGCAATCCGGTTTTCATAGTCGTTGTCTATGAAGTGAAAGAAGGTGCCGATAAAAATTCGATTTTCGGCGTTCGTCCGAGGCTGAAGCTCTTGAGCGATGGTTTGATAGTCGGAGCAACCGGGATTCTTGAGCAAGGCTCACTCCATAATGACCTGCTCTATGGCGCTGATGCGACTGTTGTATTTAATAAAAATGTCTCCGCCAAAGCCGAGGCTGCTTGGAGCTCGATATATGACCAGCAAACCTTAGCAATCAGAAATGGCCAGGCTCAGACCGTATCTTTCAAAGTTGATTTTAGCAATGATCTGAAAGGTACTGCGCGATATTATTTTGCCGACAGTGATTTTAGAAACCCAAGCCTTTCTTCCTTCAGCGGCGCGCTGCAGGAATATGCTTTGTTGATACAGTCCAAGCCGGGAGATCGGACAGATTGGCAGATTGACGCAGTCAGCAAAGAGAATTTGAAAACGAATGATACCGTGATCAGCGCCGGAATTCAGGGCAAAATAAAGCTGGCAGATGCTGTCAGAGCGATTCTCGGACTTCGCTATGTCGACCTCGCGGCATCAAATTACAGCCAGAAAGCCATGCTTGGTAAAATAGGTGCTGCACTGGACTTAACCGATACCTTTACTCTGACAGCATTTGCCGAACAGGTCATTTCAGGAGATCATCTGCCTTCAAATGCCTACACCAGTACACCAACCTTGTTTGACCGGATGACCAGCACCAGTGCGAACGGTTCTCCGCTGGGTACGGGATACCTTGATACTGGGGTTGACGCTTCGCTTTCCGGTTATTCCGACCGGGTTTTTATTGGTGCTGAATACCGGATCCTTTCCGGCACCAAAGTATTGTTTGGCCATGAATGGATGGGATATAGGGCAACTTTGCTTGGCAGGACGGTTTTCGGTGTCACATCGCAGCTCTTCAGCAACACGTATGCCTTTGCAAATTACGGCATGGAAGATTCTGTCGATTTACCGCGGAATGTCGCCAATTTCGGCATTAAGAACAGAATTGTTTTCAGTGATACCGTAAGCGCTGATGTTGGGCTGGAATCCATGTATGTCTTCAGCGGTTCCGCTAATAACACTTTTGTAGCGCCAACGCTTAATTTCACCTATCTGTCTGACATAACAAAGAACTCGCTCAAACTTGAAGCCCGATTTGGCACGACGGATATCAAATATCTTGCTGAAATCTCAAGTATGCGAAAGGTTGAAGCTAATCTTTCCTATAGCTTGAAAGATACCTTTGCGTATACAACGTATTATTCGGGCGGTAATGATTTCCTGCACTCTTTTGTTTCAGGTGTCGCTTTCCGGCCTGTCACCAGCGACAACCTGCAACTGCTTGGACGGTTGTCTTTAATAGATAAGCTGACTAAAGATGCTATCCGTTCGATAAAGCTGGTAAACACGGTTGAGGCGAACTGGCAGCCTGTCGCTGCTTTGACGGTCAGCCCCAAGTATACAATCAAGTGGATGTATGACAATGCCAATGGGGTTTCTACCAGCAGTTTCTTGGATCTCTATTCGATACGTGTTCTGTATGATGTGATAAAGAATGTGGACTTTGGATTCCATTTTGGTATCATGCCGCATTGGTCGGACGGTACTTTCGATTATTATGCAGGCGTTGAAACTGGGTATAAGCTGGTCGAGAATCTCTATGCCTCTGCCGGATGGAATTATCGGGGTCTGGCTGATCCGGACATGGTTGAAAACAGCTATCATTCCATCGGTTTCTTTATTGGATTGAGGATGAAATTTGATGAAACAACGTTTGGTCTGGATCGATAACCGCGCTTCGGTACGTCTGGAAGCTTTTGTTTTGGAGGAGTTTGCATGAAGCGGAATGTATCACTTGTCTTTGCCGCATTCATTTTTCTGCTTATCCCTCTTCAAGCCTTTGCAGCGCTGACATTAACTTTTCAGGCACAAGCAACATCTCTGTTTGTGGATGCAGCAGGGACATGGACCGTTAGAATTACCAATCCTGACGCTGGAACTGTTACAGGACAAACGCTGACTGTTACCTTGCCCAATGGTTATGTGGTTACAAGCGCCGGTGGAGGCGCTGATTCTCTTGGTCCGCCTCATACACTTACCTGGTCTGGGCTTACTATAAATGGAGGTGGTGGATATATAGAAAAAACATTTAGTGCAAAGCCAGATTGTACCGCTAGTTCTGGTGGAGTCATGCAGGCTGCTGTTGGTGCTGTCACGAAAAGTTCATCAGCAATTACCATCCTTACGTTGGGCGTGAGCTTTCAGACAGAAACAACATCGATATCTGTTGGGCAAGAAGGGACTTGGATTGTCAGGATCAATAACGCAAACGGAACGGCGGCAACAGGGCGAACCATTGTTGCCAGAGTGCCTGCGGGCTTTAGAATTTCCAATGCTGGCGGCGGTACGGTTGTCACTGGTTCCCCTTCAACTATTACCTGGTCCGGTCGGACTATCAATGCAAATTCGTCTCAAGATTTTACTTTTAAGGCTATTCCTTCGTGCGGGACGGTGTCGGGGCAGGTAATGTCTGCCTATGCGCACTGCACTTCAACATTGGTAGATTCTTCCGCTATTACAATAAAAACTCCTTCACCGTCGCTCAAAGTAATGTCTGGGGGAAGCACTCAGCCAACGGTTCATAAAGGTGACACGGTTGTCTGGGATATTGTTGCCTCAAATGGCGGCCCGGGTGATATCGTTTCAGGATTGAATCTGACACAAACTTTAGGAACTGGGTATACCTTTGTCAGTCTGAAAGACTCGGTTGGCAATTCTGTATCCTACACCGGTAACTGGTCTACAGGAGCCAGCTGGAATACCGGTGCGATATCACCTAATACTACGAAAACATATACCCTGACCGTTACAGTTACCGGCTGCAATGACTGGTCGACTAATATAAGCGGAACTTGGAATGATGGGGTCAATGATTGTGGATCGGTTTCAGCTGCCGCTGCTGCGCAGTTTGTAAAAAATTTGCCGGTAGTTTCTGTAGCACAGAGCTTCCCGAATCCGCTTGCCTACTGCGGATACCCGGAAAATAGCAATACCAGCACTATCAGAGTGGAGAATACAGGACCTGGTCCCGCTGAAAATTTTAACCTTGCATTGACTGGAATGCCCGCTGACTGGGGAATAAAAAATATCAATGTAACAACAGGCGGTTCAGGGTCAGTTACCTGGAATGCCGGTACTAAAACGTTCAATATTGGGCAAGTAAGCAAGGCAGGCGGAACTCGGCCTGTTGTTGAGTTTACCTTTACCATAGGTCCGACTGGTTCTGCCTGTCCCCCGACTTCGAACGCGAGTCTAATTCTCTTTCCTCAATATACCGATGAATGCGGCGTATCAGGTGCTCCGCCGGTCGTCGGTCCCATTTCGTTGACTGTGCAGACTTCTTCTGTTCCAAGTGCGAGCATGACATTGACAGGTCCTCGTGTTGTTCATGCAAATGACATAAATCGTTCGTATAGCTTCACAGGTACTTACAACGCCGATGTCTCATACGGGAATCTTGGATTCGATTTTGTTTTCAATTATCCAACAGGATATACCGTCACCGATGCAGCAGGTGGCACGGTTTCCGGCAACCAGATTACCTGGAGCGGAGAAGTTCTGACGCCCGGAGGGTCGTTTGGGAAAACTGTTCAGCTGACGGCTCCTAATTCATGCGGTGCAGGTACTGATACTTCATTTTCAACCTCGATGACGGCGGTAAATAATCTTTCTACGTGTATTGGATGTTCTATCCTTTTAACGGCTGGAGCATCGGCAAGCACCTTTATCGATGACTATATAGGCCCCGTCAATACGTCCTCAAAATCTGTTCAATATTATAATTCAATGACTTCAGGTCTTGACGCGGGTCTGACACGCGGGGAAGTCTGCACGGTCAACCGATACACGGCGACCTATACATTTAATACAGGAGCAAATGCCCCATCATCATGGTCTAATATATCGTTGTACGATCAAATGAGCTTCGGTCAAACTTTCAATACAATTGTTTCCGTAAAGGTTGATGGAACTTCATATGCTTCAGATTTCTCTGCTGTAAATTTCAGTACCGTACCGCTAGATCTAGGGTATCTCGATTCTACAGCTGCTCCAAAGCCGAATGCAGGTGCGACCCTAGAAGTTATATATGATTTGAATTCCGGCTCTGCCGGAGGCAATGGTGTGGATTTTACCCGTTTAACAATTCCAGGTTTTTCACCTCCCTGTGTCTCCAAAGATTATTATGAAAAAGGTACGTTAGTCGACATCAGCGCAAGCTCGGTTTCAGTCGTTACTGGATCCCCAACAACCATTGATGTCGCAGAAATAAAGCAATTTACACTCTCTTTAAATGCCAATAATCCATGGCCTTTGTATGATCCTATTATCACGCTTGATACGCTTGGTAATTATTCCCTGGTAGGCGGTGTTGGAGATCCAACATACCCAATCGTTTTTAACAACTTCTATACAATAGATGGAACAGCAGTTGCGGCGTTTGCACCGGTTCAGAGCGGCAACAAATATGAATGGATATTCACCTCGGATTTGCGAAGTGTTGCGAATAGCAATGGTTCAGGACCATCGCCATCTATCACCTTCTATATGCGCAAAGGGTGTGACGCAAATGCCAAAACATGGAATGCGCAGGTAAAATATAATACTCGCTGCAGTGATAATGAAGTAAACAGAACACAGACAGCAAGCGCGACCGGCCAGCCTGTTCTTGTCAGGAAAGCGGCGCTTGATATTCAGGTTCAACCGACAACAATCAGCGCCTACGATAAATACCCGACATTTAAAATTACGATTTGGAATAAAGGTTCAGGTTTTGCTTTCAATACAGATGTTCAAGTTGATAACGGTACAAGTTTGAAATACTCGACCCATAGTATTCCAAGCGGTGCTTCGCCAGACACAGTAACCGGTGTATCGGGAGATAATGATGTGACTTTCCGATATAACCAAATAGCACCTGGTGAAAAACGTTATATCGATATCAGGGATCTGGTTGTCGGTAACAGTTCTCTGGGTATTTCGGTTATTTCGGGATGGGGAAGCGGAACAGTATATTGCGAACAGATCACAAAAACCGCCTCAGTACTGCTGCCGCCGACACAAGTTATTATTTCAGCACATTCCGTGGATCACAGGACTGATTATTGCGGGCATAATTCACGATTTACCGTTAAGACAAAAAACGCAGGCACCGTACGGGCGTATAATACGATAGTGACTGAAGTATTGCCCAAAGGATTTGTTTATATTGGAAACGAAACCTATAGTATATCGAGCGGAGCGCTGACTGGCTCACCTACGGTTGTAACTTCTGGAACCTCTGCTTCTGGAGTTACGGTTACCTGGGATTTTTCCAGTGTATTACCGCTTGACAGCTATGGCGAGCATTCAATGGCAACTGGGGTTGAAATTGAAATTCAGTTTGATGCTGTCATTGATGGCTGTTCCGGCGCGCAGGCATATACCAATGGTGATAAAAAGGCTAATGCTTCAGTGGCAGTAGATCCGCCGTATAACGCGACAGCTGGCGGCTCAATCAATGTTTCACCGGTATCGATACTGACAACCTATGCAGCAAATCCTAAGGTGACTATAACCAACGAAAGCAGAAATGTGACTGATGGCGGAACTTTCACAACCAATCAGGTGCTTGCTGATTATGGCGAAACCATTGAGTATCGTATAACGCTAAAAAGTGTCGGGGATTTCCTCGCGTCCAATGTGCGGTTAGAAACAATTTTGCCGGCTAATGTCACCTGGATTTCAGGTTCTACGACCGTAGATGGTGTAGCGAATCCTTGGCAGCCAGGGGTATCAGGTTCTCCGCTTTCATTAGGTGAAATGTCAATCAATACTTCAGATATGTCCCAGGAATATATCATTATATACCAAGGTACGGTGAACGACGCTACAAACGATGCAATTCATCAGGCAACTGTAAAATGGGGATGCGGAAGCTGTTCCGGTACGGTGCCGGCTATAGAGCAAACCACAACAGCAACTAATTTGAGCTTGAGAACAATTCCGGTACTCACCATAACAGTCAGCACTCAAACCTATGGGGTGACTGGGACGAATCAATTCAGAAATGATGGCGGTTGTTTGAGGATTGTCATAGCAAATGCAGGAACCAGAGCGCTTTTAAACGTCGGGGACTACCTAACTATCAAACCGCCGACAGGATTTAATTTTAACGATAGTGCCAGTTATCCTCCAACTATCTCAGGAAAATCAGGGCATACGCTGACAGCTTCTCCATCTTCCATAACCAACACAACGGCTCTTGGAGATGCTGGCAGAGGGGAACTGCGGTGGGACAATACCAAAATTGATTATATCGATCAGGGTGAAACCATTACTCTGGATTTTTATGCGGAAGCAGATGGCCGATACCTCGATGCAGTTCCTGCCGGGTATGGGCAGAACAGCGAGCCTCCAGCCATTCCTAACGCAACGGTAACAGCAACTTTATATTATCATTACATAGATTCAGGGGCGCCGACTGCTACGAATAAGGCATCAAATAATTTGACTGTAAATCCTTATCAAGCAGATCTCGATATTTCGATTGACCCTGCCACTCCTGTGATTCAGCCAGGTGAACTAAAAAAGACATTTACAATAAAAATAATAAATAATGGTGATGCATTAGCGGCCAACGTAGCCAAGGTGGCTGGTTCAATCAATGAGCCTTTTGTTCTCAATTTTGGCAATGGTTTTATAAACCCTGTGTATACCAATAACTGCGGCGGTACTGTCAGTGTAGCGGGAAACACGATAACTATCAGCAATATGAGCAACTTTAATGCAGCGCAAGAAAAAACTTTTGTTTTAACACTTGATGTTATTGAGGGCAGACCGAATTCCGATTACTGGATTGATGCCAGAATCAGAGGGACCGCGATGAAGGACGCAAGCAATCCAGTCAGTTCATACTCGGTCGGCGGCCCAGGATCTGGGTACAGTACTTATTCAGATGATTATATATATATTCAAGCTGCTGAGGGGCGGCTGGTCTTGAGACCCGACAATATGGGAAGCGGAAGAGCTGGCGGTGAGATCATTTACTTGCATACGGTTAAAAACAATGGCTTGATCGCTGACGATATTAATTTAACGGCTACGAATTCTCTCGGCTGGAGTTCGCTTTTCTACCTGGTCAATGCGGCAGGGCAGATTACCGGTGGTCCCATAACCAAGGTAACGCTGGGCGCTGCAGGCGCTGTCAATGATACAGCAAACATTGCAGTCCGCGTTTTCATACCTTCCAGCGCCGCTGAAAACAGCGTCAATGTGACAACCGTGAAAGCAACCTATACCTATGACCCACAGGTTTACCGTACGGTCAAAGATACCACGACGGTTGGCAATTCGCGGCTCTTTATGAAAAAAGAAACCAGAAATCTGACCTTGGCGGGGTCATTCGGTAACAAAGCCGATGGCAAGCCGGGTGATACAATTGAGTATAGAATTTCTTTCCAGAATTATTCCGCGAAAGAAATCAGCACGATTATCATATCTGACCCGATACCGCCATTTTCTGATTTGGTGACTGCTGCTTATCCTTCTGGTACTCCGACACACGCCCTGCATTTTGTTTTTTATTTTGCTGATGCGACAGTGGATATATATGCTGATTCTGCGGGAGCACATGCGCCTGTCTATATCGATTTTAATGCTTTAACCGCGGATCCCGCGTTATCCGCTCGTTTTGCCGATGGGATTTTCAGACTCAAGGCTGGAGAACGAGGTGAATTGTATTATCAAGTAGTTATTCAGAATTAAGCAGCTTTTAAAGAAGTTTGGCACCAATTGTTTTTGTATATCAGGAGGTTCAAGTGAAAAATATGCGGCGATTTCTTCCCTTAATATTTATATTCTTCGCTATTCCGGTTTTAATGTTTTCTTCATGCGCAACGCCGTGCTGCAATACTGAGCGTTCGCGTATAGAAGCGGATATCGCGATGGCGACTGATAAAAAAGAAGACGTGGAAAGCGTTCAGCTGGACGCGTATCGGCGGATTATGTGGGCTGAACAGAATACACTGAAGGCTGATTTTCCTGAACAATATAATGATGCGCTCAACGCGATAAAATCTGCAGATTTGGCATATGATAACCTGAAATATGCGACTTCGAAAAAATTGTATCAGACAGTTTCGTCCATTCTTTCGGATGATTTCCAAAAATTATCGATGGAGTGCCGCGCAGAAAAAGCCCATGCAGATGCCATGATTAAAAAGGCGCTTGATTCCGGTGCTGACAAGGTGGCAAAGGATCGATTCAAGTCTGCGCAGGATTTGTATATCAAAGCTATGGCGCTAAAGTCAGCTGGAGATCTGCCGAATGCTGTTGCAACCTGTAAAAAATCTTCAGCGGCATATGAATACTCTGCGGAATATGCCTGTGTAACACAAATCAGAGCTGCAATTGAAAAATGCAATGTACTCAAAGATTACACAAATGAATTCACACGAGCTGAAAGCAAGGTTTTTGCGGATCAATCGCTTTGGAACTATGGTACTGTGAAGGATTATGAGCAAGGAATTATCCTTTTACGGGAAGCGAAGCAATACTATCTGATAATTCTTGAACAGTGTCAAAAGCAGGCGGCTGTAAAAGGTCAGCAGGTTTTCATGGCTTCGCCATGTGAGAAATTTGAACTGGAACGTTTGGCTCAGCAGAAGGCAGAAGCTGAGCGGCTGGCGCTAGAGCGGGCTGCGCAGGAAAGGGCGGAGGCTGAGCGCCTGGCTCAAGAAAGGGCTGAAGCGGAACGATTGGCACAGGAGCGAGCTGCGCAGGAGCAGGCACAGAAGGC
>Ga0067045_1028868_pt1 | contig 26528 bp, 30 predicted proteins | sample TerdegcTABiofilm_FD_59184 | JGI IMG/M metagenome (GOLD analysis project Ga0067045, IMG submission 59184) | Combined Assembly of (Gp0054472, Gp0054536) Wastewater bioreactor microbial communities from Singapore -Terephthalate degrading... | reverse complement strand
AAGTCTTCCGGTAAGTAGGTTATCAAGACAGATAACTTTGATATTTTCTTCGATCAGCCGGTCGCAAAGGTGAGAGCCTAAAAATCCAGCCCCCCCGGTGACAACGGCAATTTTTTTGCTCATTTAGACTTTCATCCGGTTTTTCTTCGTCCCGTTTGTTGGACGCGAATAGTAATAATAATACTTGTAATAAGAACTATAACCGCTTCTAAAGCTGAAATTATTGAGTAGCACACCAAGGAACGCACTATTATCCCGTTTTAGAACTTCAACCGATTTTTCGAGCAGATCCATTTCGGTATAATTTGCAGAGACTACGAGAATAGTACCATCAACAACCTGAGCTAAAATTTCTGAATCTGTCACAGCAATCAATGGAGGCGAGTCAATTATTATATAATCAAAATTATTTTTTAATTTCTGGATAAAACTTTCCATTGGTGCAGAGCCTAAAATTTCCGATGGATTAGGAGGAATAGTGCCGGCGCTAACATAGTAGAGATTATTAACTTCAGTTGCGCGGACAATTTCTTCGTAAGAAGTTTGTCCAAAGAAATAATCAGTAAATCCGGGAAAACGTTTTTGATTAAACACTGAATGGATTCTTGGTTTTCTTAAATCCGCATCAAGTAAAATAGTTTTGAAATTTGCTTGAGCAAAACTACCGGCAAGATTGACTGATGTAGTTGTTTTACCTTCCTGAGAAGTAGGAGAGGTAACAAGAATTACTTTCAAGGTTTCTTTATCGAGTTTGGAAAATTTTATTCGAGTTCTTAAAGCACGGTAAGCTTCGCTTGCCGAAGCATCAGGTTTTTTTGCTACAATAAATTCAAAGTCTTTATTTGCTGAATCAATTCCTTCAATTTGAGGGATCCACGCAAGGATATTAATATTCTTCTTTTGAATATCTTCAGGAGTTTTAATAGTGTTATCGAAATGATCTTTAACAAATGCAAAGGCAACACCCATTCCAATACCTAAGATAAATCCTACTAAAACAATTAAAAGTCGGTTTGGCTTGGAAGGCAAAGTAGGTACTAAGCCCTCATCAACTATCAGCACGTTACCAGGGACAGACTGCTCATTAATTATAGCTTCCTGATAGCGTTCTTCTACTTGTGTAAATAATTTTTCGTATGATGCCTGTTCTCTCTGCAGCCGGGCAAGATCAATTGTGCTGGTAGGAAGTTTATTAAGACGTTTATCATAATCCTCAACAATTTCATTCAATTTTTTATATGAAGCTAAAAGAGCTTGATATTTAACTTCTTCTTCCAATACTTTTCTAGTAAGGTCTTTAATTTCTTCGGGACTGGAAGCCAAAACACCGGCTCTATAAACCGAAAGTTGATTATTCAATTTATTTCTTAATTCATCTATCCTAGTATCATATTCTTTTATTAATTCATTTTTTCTTTGAGAATTAGCCGATGTAGCAACAGCTCGATCCTTTTGAGTTTTTATATCGGCAATTTGAAGCTGAAGATTTTTAATATATGGCTCGGTTGCAAGGCTTTCTATATAATCTTTTATTTCAGGGTCCTGCTTATCTAACTCAGTTTTATACTGATTTAGAGTTTTTTCTGCTATTGTAAGATCAATTTTAGTTGCGTTCAGTTTTGCTTCAAAGTCGGAAGATTGTGCAATTAAAGTTCTTGCTTGCTCGGGCAGTTGAACAATTCCTTTTTGTTCCTGATATGCAAGAAGAGTTTCTTCAACATTACCAAGTTCTTTTAATTTTTCATCCCTTTGTTTAGCAAGAAAATCCTTTATTGCTGTTAATTGAAGACGGTTGTTAGCTAAATTTATTTCCTTATAGGCTGCAGCATAGGCATTAGCTACAAGTGCAGCTTCTCTTGGCGATTTGGATTCAACAGAAATTTCTACAATATCTATTCCCCGTTTCTGATCAATTGATACGTTTGATTCCAGAGCCTTCACTATCTTTTCAATACTTCTTAAACTTGCAACAGAGTTTCTGCTCTCTGACTCTTCAAGAATTAAAGAAAAACTTTTTTTATCAGAACTAATTTTAAAAGTGTCAACCAATGCTTTAGCAACTTTTTCTCTCAACTTATAGCTTTTGAGTATTTCTATTTCATTTGCAATAAAACGATCACTTCCAAAATCCTGAAATTCAGGAATTAGTGAACCTTGAAGAACACTTCCTGAAGGTTTAGCAATTTTGAGAACTGTCGTAGACTTATAGATATTAGGAGCATTTACAGCGTAAATTATGGCAACTAAGAGTCCGGTTATACTAATTAAAATAATCGGAAGTAAATTCAACCTTATGAGATTTAGGTAATCTTTGAAGGTATTAACATCCTGACCATTGTTATTAAAATTTGTGTTATCCATTTTAATTCCTGACGAGATTTAAAACAAGAATGGCAATTGAGACTAATGCACTTAAAATAGTTGCCCACATAGAAACTAAGTCCCGTGCATAATAACGGGGAGAACCCGGGACAACTAAAATATCCCCGGCTTCAATAAAGGGGATTTTTCTATTTTTAGCATCAAGTTTAGATTCCCAAAGTAAATCGTTAAAATTAAAAACCAGCATTTCCTGAGATCCGTCTTCCTTTGTTCTGTAGAGTCTTAGGTCATCTAAGTGCGAATCATTACTTGGTCCACCGGCAAAAGAGAGTAAATCTAATAACGTAGTATATGTGGGTACCAAATACTTACCCGGATAACGGACAAATCCCCATACAGCAACTTTGATATTTACCGCGTCAGGATCAGATAAATCAAAATAACCGCTTTGTTGATTATACCTATACCCTGATTTTGTGCCCAATTCATAATCGGTAATTTGTGCGCTTAGGTGAGATGAAAGGACTAAAAATAAAAGCAAAACTGCTGATAAAAATTTATTCATTTTTTTACCTGGAGATAGTTTCATTTTCCGTTATTTTGAGTGTGACTTTCATTGAAGCGAAATAACTACCTAAAATCCCAAGTGTTATTCCAATTATAAATGTAATTACATGAATTACCCCAAAATCAAAAGAGAATTTAAGATTAATATTTATTGCAGTCAATAAATTTAATATAATGTAATTTATTAAAAAACAAATAATGGAAGAAATTAATCCTATTAACAGACTGTAAAGAACGATCGGAATTTTAAGAGCCGAGAGTTTTGCACCGACTAATTTCATTGTGTTATAAAGAGTTTTATTATTTTCGAACTGCATCCGGTTATTGCTATAGACAAGATAGATTGAGAGAATTATCAAAAGGAACGATGTGATATAGATAACATATTCAAGGGAGCGAAGAATTTTCAGGATGCGAACTATAACCGTAAAATCATATACGATATCACTGATGCCACTTAGAGATTTAAGCTCTCTTAAATACTGATCGAAATTTTTCTCTGTTATCATGCCCGCTTTAAATTTTACAACGAATGAAGGAGGAAGCGGATTGTAATCTAAGACAGAACGGAAGTCCTCACCTGTTTCTTCAATAAAATCTTGAGAAGCTTTCTCTTTCGAAATAAATTTTGCTGAACTGATAAAAGGTTTTTCTTCAATAGTGGTTTTAAGAAGTTCGATATCAGTTTTGGATAGAGATTCATCCAAGTAAAGATTTATTTCGATATTCTGTTTTATCCGGTCAGAAAAATCTCTTGACATAAAAATTAAAAAGACCGACAAAGAAGATAGAAATACAGCAATTGTAGTTATCGTAATAGTAACTATTGTTGCTATCGAAGAGCGTTTAAAAATTCTTAAGGTTTCTTTTAAGTAAAACATTATACCAAATGATTAATTATAAATGATAAATCATAAATGATGAATTATGTGCGATAAATTATAAATTTTACATTATACATTTTACATTGCTTCTCTAAAAGTTTGATTCATCGTTCCAGCGAAAAATTCTCCAGCGATTATCTTTATCTTTCTTAAGCTCCATGTTCACCCTACCATCAAGATAAATTATATCAGTAGGATTAAAAGTAATAGTAAGGTTAAAACTCCTTACAATTCTCGTCGAATCGCCCGTCATCGAGATTATATTGTTCCAGATAAGATCCAATCTTTGAGTGTTCTGAAATAGCCCGTAGGTGACTTTCATTTCTTCGTCACGTCCCCAGGAAAAATCTACTCCTAAATTATAATCCCGAAACGAGAAGATAAAGCTCGGGTCCAATATTTTACTATAAATTAATGTATCCTTAAACGTATAAGCGTATTGTAAATTCTGGAAAACTCCCGTAATCGATTTCTGATCAGTAATAAGTCCTCCTTCCGACCCTAAGTTTTCGTCAATAGCAGGAGCAAAAGGATTGATACAGCTAAGCATGAGAACCGGAATGAAAGCTATGTATAAAAACTTTTTAATAGGTCCTCCCTTTCAAATCACTCCAGCAATTTAAGTTTTCTTTTTTGATATCCTGCCAATCGACAATTACCCATTGGTTGCGTGAATCCAAAAATATTTTAAATATAGCCGAACCTGAATAAGGACCTGCAAATGTAAGGTTATTTGATGAAATATTAACTGTATAATCAGCAGAATAAATTGCGCTATCACCTAAGGGAGTGTTTACGGTATTACTAAATGTAAGAGATATATTTGCCCCTTGAGATTTAAGATTTGTAAGATATTGTCTTTCTGAAGTAATACGCCACAAGCTAAGAACCGGATATTGAGTAATTGACCCTGTTGCAGGGATAAATTGAAATCTTTTTTTTAAGAATGATGAATCAACAAAGCACGATAAATAATTCTCAATAATTTTGTCTTCCAGAGATGACTTAAAATTCTGAAACAAGAGCTGAGGCGACGTAGCCGGAATATTCCCCGAACTGGGTGTAAGGGGCTCCTCGGGTGTTCTTGTAGTAATTAAGTCGCAAGAGGTAATAAGAGCTAAAAGAAATAATATTTTTGAAAATTTTTTAATCATTTCTGAAATATCATAATTAATCTTTCTGAGGTTTCCTCGTTGAAACTATTTCCATCATAATCACCGAATATTCGGATTAAACTATAACCAAAACTTGCAAAACGTTCAAGTATAAAATCCTTCGGATAAAGCTTAACCGATTCGTAAAACCGTTTTGTCTCAAAGGCATTTGTTATACTAATTGATTTTATAACACGCGATGATTTAATTTCTCTTTTCTCCTCTACCTTAAGACCATTTATTTCTTTGAAAGAATAAGGGAGTAGATTCCGAGTAAGAAAATTCCTATTGATGTAATCGAGAACGAAATAACCATTTGTTTGCAAAAGATCATAAGCATTTTTAGGAAAGGCAAAATTTTCTTCATCATCAAGAAAATATCCAAAACTTGTAAAGAGATTAAGAATAGAATCAAATTTTTTCTTAAGTCCAACTTTCCTGATATCGCTTCTAAACAATAATGGTTTTGAATTGATCTTTACAATATTATTTTTCGCCTGGATTAAAAACGGCAGACTTAAATCGAAGCCAACGACATTAAAACCTAACGAAGAAAGATATTGTAAGTGACGACCCGAGCCGCAAGGAGCGTCGAGGAGATAATGGTTAGTGTTAAGATTAAGAGTAGAGATAATTAGATCGATTATTTTTTTCGCATCATTTGTATCGCGATGGGCATAGACAATGTTGTATTCTTCGGAAGAAAACCAATCCTTAAACCAATCATTTTCCATAGATTCGGTTTCCTTTTGTTTTAGAGGGAGATTCGTCCTAAGAAAGCCCGTCCGATTGTTGCCGCATCGGCAAATTCAAGATCGCCTCCGATAGGAAGTCCGCGCGCAATTCTTGATAGTTTAAGAGGATAACTTTGAAGCAACTTTGTCAAGTATAAAGAAGTTGCGTCACCTTCAGCATCGGGATTAAGAGCAAGAATAACTTCTTTAATTTCTTTCTCTTCTATTCGTTTTATCAATTCTTTAATGTGCAAGGAATCCGGATTGACATTTGCAAGCGGATTTAATACCCCGCCAAGCACATGATAGAGTCCGTTAAATTCATTAGTCTTTTCAATTGCGATGGTGTCACTAACATCTTCAACGACACAAAGAATTGTCCGGTCACGTTTAGTACTTCGGCAGATCTCGCACTCATCATCAACCGAAATATTAAAACAAATATTACAGAACCTGATTTTTGTTTTAAGATCACTGATTGCTGTAACCAAAGAATCTAAGTTTGCCTGACTTCCTTTTAATAAATGAAGAGCCAATCTTTGAGCAGTTTTTTTGCCGATTGAAGGAAGTTTACTTAGTTCGTCAATTGCTTTTTGAAGAGGTTCGGCTATTAACAATTTTATAATCCCGGAATATTAAGACCAGGCGGAAGCATTCCTTTAGTTACACTTGCCATTTCTTCTTCAGCCATTTTACCGGCTGACTGAAGAGCTTTATTAACAGCTGCAACGATTAAATCCTCTAACATATCCTTATCGCCCCCTTTTGCTACTTCATCATCTATATTGATAGAGATAATTTCTTTTTTACCGTTGGCAACAACTTTAACCATTCCGCCACCGCTTTCTTCCGTGACGGTTTTATTTTCAAGTTCAGCTTGAACTTTTGCCATGTCAGCTTGCATCTTCTGAATCTGTTTTAACATCCCCTGCATATTTAAATTCATTCTTCCTCCTAATTATAAGGTCCGTTTTTAGTGTATAATTAAATTCTGTTTACAAAAATTAGCAAAAAAAATATTCACAAGAAATTAAGGTAGGAAAATATTACATTTGTGTTCGTGCTAGTAGAGAATTTTCACAAAAATAAGCGAAAAACATAGCAATAATATGATAACCAAATACGGTTTAAATACATTTATAATATCAGCACTCTTTTCAATCGGTTTAATTATCCTATCCTTCTTCATTCAAACCGGATGGATTAAGTATCCATTGATAATTATCGGTCTTGGCTTCTTAATTTTCAGTATTAATTTTTTCCGTGATCCGGAACGTACACCACCGGATAAAAAAAATGTTATAGTTTCTCCTGCAGATGGTAAAGTTGTAATATTAAAAGAAGTTTTCGAAAAAAGATTCTTAAATTCTGATGCCACCCAGGTATCAATTTTTATGTCCCCTCTCAATGTTCACGTAAACCGAATTCCGATTGATGGGACGGTTGATTACTTAAATTACATTAAGGGGGATTATTTAGTAGCTTTTCATGAGAAGGCAGATTTACGAAACGAGAGATCCGAAATCGGTATAACAAACAAGTTTGGTAAAATGCTTTTTACACAAGTTGCCGGTTTTATAGCCAGACGAATCGTTTTCGACTTAAAACTTGGAGATACAGTTTCATTAGGAAGCCGCTTTGGAATGATTAAGTTTGGAAGTAGATCGGACGTTTACGTACCAAAAGGTTGGAAAGTAAAAGTTAAACTCGGGGATTTAGTAACGGCTGGTGAAACCATATTATTCGAATATGAAGATGAGTAAAAGGAGGAGGATTGAGTAAACCGATAATCTCCAAAGCATTTATTGCCAATACCGTAACCTCGATGAACATCTTCTGCGGGTTTATGTCGATAATTTACACCTCTCAAAATAATTTTAAGTACGCCGCGGTCTTCATCATTACTGCTGCCATATTCGATACATTAGACGGAATCGTTGCCCGTCTTTTAGATACTACGAGCCGTTTTGGAGTAGAGCTTGACTCATTATCCGACGTCGTAAGTTTTGGTGCTGCCCCGTCGTTTCTAATTTTTAAGTCATATGCATTTCAGTTCGGTCCCTGGGGAATTTTAATAAGCTCAACTTTACTAATTTTTGGCGCACTTAGGTTAGCGCGTTTTAATGTAATGACCGAAGAGATAAAAATTAAAGGTGACTTCACAGGTCTTCCGATCCCACTTTCGGCTATTACGATAGCGCTTCTGATCTTCTCTTTCTATAAAGATGGAAAAATAATAGAACCATTTTATTCGATGGTTCTACCACTTGTAATTTTACTATCCATCCTTATGGTTAGCCGAATTCGTTATAGTGCACTTCCAAAATTAAAAGACCGCAAGTTCAAAGAAAAAATATTTTTATTTACTCTGCTAATAATTGCACTAATACTAACAATAATTACAAACGGACAGATTCTATTTTTTATTTTTCTATCCATTATTATCTTCGGAATACTAAGACACTTGTTTTACATCTTAACAGGTAAAAAATTTTCTAACGGAAATGGTAAATAAGAGGAGATTTTTAATTTGTTCAAAGCAACGGTAATTGTAAAAAGAAGACCAAAGATTTTAGATCCCCAGGGGAAAGCAGTTGAACAGGGGGCAAAACTTTTGGGATTTAATAATGTTAAACATACCAGGATTGGTAAATACATCGAGTTTTTTGTCGATACCAAAAATTTAGAGCAAGCTGAAAAGGAAGTTCGCGAATATTCCGAAAAACTTTTATCCAATCCGATTATGGAAGATTTTGAATTCACTTTAACCGAGGTGAAGGATTAGAAGATGAAGAAGCCAAAGTTTGGTGTTGTTGTATTCCCGGGCTCTAATTGCGATTACGATGCTTTCTATTCGGTTAAAAAAGTTTTGGGATATGATGCTGAATTTTTATGGCATAAAGAGAAGGACTTAAAAAATTCCGATGTAATTATATTGCCCGGAGGATTTTCATACGGAGATTACTTAAGGACAGGTGCAATTGCAAAATTCTCCCCTATTCTGGAAAAAGTTGTCTCTTTTGCTGAAAATGGCGGAATTGTTTTTGGAATTTGTAATGGTTTCCAGATTTTATTAGAGACAGGATTATTGCCCGGTGTAATGCTTCAGAACGAATCTCTTAAATTTGTCTGCAAGGATATCTATCTAAAAGTAGAAAATAAGGAGACAATTTTTACAAAAGGGATTAAGAAAGAGACAATTAAAATTCCGATTAAACACGGCGAAGGAAATTATTACACAGACGACGAGACATTAAAAGACTTAATCAAAAATGGACAGATCATTTTTACATATTCTTCGTCTGATGGTCATGTTAGTAGAAAATATAACCCTAACGGATCGCTTAAAAACATTGCCGGAATATCGAACAAAAGAAAAAATGTTATGGGGATGATGCCGCATCCAGAGAACGCTTGCGATCCAATCTTGAAAAAAACCGACGGAGCATTAATTTTCAAATCGATTGCAACCAATTTTAATTAGTGAAAAGAAAGAGGTATATATGTTTGGCAATATAGGTGGAACAGAAATAATTCTTATCGTTCTTGCAATTTTAATTTTATTCGGAGCTAAAAAAATTCCAGAACTTGCTCAAGGAATTGGTAAAGGGATGAGAGAATTCAAAAAAGCGATTAAAGAAGTTGAAGAAGATATTAAAGTTACAGACGACGACATAAAAGACAAAAAGAAATTAGATCAGTAACAAATTGGTTATCTATTGTTAAGTTATAAAAATCACGCAGAAAAAATAGAATTAATCCGAAGTGGCAAATTAGTTTTAAGAGAAAATGTTAGTTTTTTTCTAAAGCGAATAGAAGAAGAAAAAAAACTTAATGCATTCAATTTTGTTTTCAGTGACGTCCTAGATTCCTGTGATTTAATCGAACAAAAAATTAAAGAGAACCGCTCAGGCAAACTTGCCGGAATGGTAATTGCAATTAAAGATGTTCTTGCCATTAAAGATAAACCTCTTACCTGCTCTTCAAATATCTTAAAAAATTTTACATCTGTTTATACCGCAACGGCTGTTCAAAAATTGATTGATGAAGATGCTATCATAATTGGCAAAACCAATTGCGATGAGTTTGCAATGGGTTCTTCCAATGAAAACTCTGCATTTGGAGCTGTATTAAATCCTGTTGATAATTTAAGAGTCCCCGGAGGTTCAAGCGGAGGCTCGGCCGTTGCCGTTAAAGCAAACCTTTGCGATGCTTCATTAGGAACGGACACGGGTGGATCAATCCGTCAACCGGCTGCCTTCTGTGGAATATTCGGGCTTAAACCGACCTACGGAAGAGTTTCAAGGTTTGGTCTTACTGCTTATGGTTCGTCTTTTGATACAATAGGACCGTTTGCAAAAAACATTTATGACTTATCACTCATTCTAAAAGTAATATCTGGTAAAGATCAGTCCGATTCGACTTCTTTAGATTTACAAGTTCCCGATTACATTTCGGATATTAATAACACACAAAAATTTACGATCGGACTCCCCAAAGAATATTTTTCGAAAGGATTAGATACGGAGATAAAAAATTCGATCGATAAAATTTGTAATCAACTTAAATCCAATGGACACACTATAATTGAAATCTCACTTCCCCACACTGAGTATGCAATACCAACGTATTACATCTTAACAACAGCCGAGGCATCATCCAACTTAGCAAGATACGATGGGGCGCACTTTGGTTACAGAGCAAAACAGATTACGAACTTAAACGAGATGTATGTTAAATCAAGAACAGAAGGTTTTGGAAGTGAAGTTAAGCGAAGAATAATGCTGGGGACTTATGTACTATCAGCAGGATATTACGATGCATATTACCGAAAAGCTCAAAAGGTTAGAAGGTTACTTAAAAATGATTTTGACAACGCATTCAAAGAAGTTGACTTAATTCTTACTCCCACAACTCCAACTGTTGCATTTAAGATCGGAGAGAAATCGAGCGATCCTCTTGAAATGTATCTGATGGATATCTATACAACTTCTGCAAACTTAGCCGGTATCCCAGGAATTAATATTCCAATCGGGAATAATTCAGAAGGTTTACCAATAGGGCTTCAGGTTATGGCAAAGGAATTCGGTGAAGTAAGTCTACTTCAATTTTCTGCTCAGAATTTTTAGTTAAGAATATTTCCCTATCCTTTCTTAATTTTGCCTAAACAATTTTTAAACATATAGTAAGGAATATAAAATGAGCATTCTTCTGGATAAGAAAACGCGTGTAATTGTCCAAGGAATTACAGGTGGCGAAGGTTCCTTTCACACAAGACAGATGATTGAATACGGAACCAATGTTGTAGGCGGTGTAACTCCCGGTAAAGGAGGTCAAAAGTTTGAAGATACTAATGTGCCAATCTTCAACACAGTTTTAGATGCAGTCAAGGAAGTTAAAGCAGAAGCTTCGGCTATTTTTGTTCCACCTGCTTTTGCAGCCGACGCAATTTTAGAATCAGCTAATGCCGGTATTAAGCTAATTGTTTGTATCACCGAGGGGATTCCGGCAAGAGATATGATTTCGGTTTATAATGCTATTAAGGGTAAAGGTGTTACACTTATCGGTCCAAATTGCCCGGGTATTATTTCACCCGGAAAAGCTAAAATCGGAATTATGCCCGGTTTCATCCATAAGCAAGGTAAAATTGGAATTGTAAGCCGCAGTGGGACTTTAACTTATGAAGCAGTAAAACAACTTACAGATTTAGGAATCGGACAATCGACCTGTGTTGGAATTGGCGGAGATCCTGTAATTGGTTCACGTTTTATTGATGTAATAAAATTATTCAATGATGATCCCGGAACCGAAGGAATAATTATGATTGGTGAAATTGGCGGAAGTGCTGAAGAAGAAGCTGCAGAGTTTATAAAGAAGAATGTTAAAAAACCTGTCGTTGGATTTATTGCCGGAAGAACAGCTCCTCCGGGAAGACGTATGGGTCATGCCGGTGCAATAATTTCTGGCGGTAAAGGAACAGCTGCAGAAAAAATGGCTGCAATGAAAAAAGCCGGAATTCACGTAGTTGAAAGCCCGGCTGAAATCGGAGTTACCATGAAAAAAGCTTTAGGCAAAGGAAAGAAGGTAGAATCTAAAGGTAAAAAGGCCAAAGGAAAAAGTGTAAAAACTAAAGTTGTAAAAGCTAAAGTAAAAGTTAAAAGTGCAAAGAAAGTTGTAAAGAAAAGTAAACCAGTTAAGAAAAGAAAATAAAAGGAGTTAATTTGAACAACAGAACGTTAGCAATATTAAAACCAGATTGTGTTAGAAAAGAATTAATCGGAAAAGTTATTTCACATATTCAGAGTGCAGGATTTAAGATACTTGGGCTTCGAATGGTTAGATTAACAGAGGATTCTGCCAAAGGATTTTACGAAGTTCATAAAGAAAGACCTTTCTTTAATGATCTTATAAAATACATGACTTCAGGCCCGTGTGTTCCGATCGTATTAGAAAAAGAAAACGCCGTTGAAGAATTCCGTAAATTAATCGGTGCAACTGACCCATCGAAAGCCGAAGAAGGAACAATCAGAAAACTTTATGCAGATAATATTCAGGAAAACATTGTTCACGGTTCAGATTCAAATGAGAACGCATTAAAAGAGATCTCCCATTTCTTTTCTCGAAAAGAACTACTCGAGATTAACGGCTGGAATTAAATCTATTCCTCCCCTTTCCTACCCATAGAAGGGGGAGTATCCATTAAACTAAAGTGAGAGCAAAGATGACAAAATATTTTTTCAAATCAATTATTACAATACTTTTTGTAGCAATTATAGCCGGATGCGGTAAATCGGAAGAGAAAAAAGAGGTATTACAAAACCAGGAGAGTTTTGAACCGATTGCAATAAAAGAGAATAACTTAACCTTACGTTACAATTTGCAAAAGGGAGATAAGTTTAAGTATAAGCTTACAACCATTACGACCTCCGATGAAACAATTCAAGCTGATTCAACGATCAAATCAAAATTGATACAAACACTTACATACAATGTTGATTTAGAAGTCCTCGAACTTGATGAAGATAAAATGGCAGAGATCGGTGTGAATATTTCCACAGTAAATCTTGATGCTAATATTAACGGTCAAAAAATTACATTCGATTCCAAAGCTGAATTACCACAGGAAGAAAAACAAAAATTCATGGAATATGTAATTCTTTCAAATTCTCCTTACAGAGCGCGTGTAAGTCAAAGAGGCGAAGTAGTTGAAATAACCCGCCTTGATAAAATGATTGACAAGTTAAACACTTTGCAGCAGAATCCACAGAAACTAACTGCCGAACAGAGATCTCAATTCTCTAAAAATTTAAGCGAGTCGGTTATCCGTCCATTAACTCAATTACTATTCCGCGAGCTCCCAGAAAAAGCCGTAGCAAAAGATTCTACATGGGATAGAAAATATCCTGCACAGGTTAGTGTTTTCAATATCGAAAATAGAGCCGAATTCAAGGTTGATAATTTCGTTAATCTCAATGGCGATAAAGGTGCATTAATAAGTGCAAATCTTACTGCCAAATGGAGCGGTAATAAAACCGGCGAGGAAGAAGGCGTTAAATATGCATTCGAAGACCCGGTAATTTCAGGCAACGGAAAAATTATTTTTAATATCGATAAAGGTCTTCTTGTAAAAGCCGAAACGCTTACCAACATTGAAATGACTGTTGAGGTTAAAGCAAAAGATTCGATGCAAAAGATGAAAACAACCAAGCGATCTGAAAAATCTTCCAACAAAAATATTGTCGAGCTACTATAATATTAAACGTAAAGTAGCGCTTAAAGGGCGCTACTTGATTACTTCAACAACTACTTTAGAACCTTCGGCAAATCTAACTTTAATACGACTTCCGTTTCTAATGTAATCCCCTTCAGTTACTACATCAATCCTATTGCCATTGATCAATGCAGTGCCCGATGGTCTTAAATCTGTAAAAGCAATTCCTTCCTGTCCAATCAAATGTGCAAAATCGGGTTTAGCAGCATAACCTGAACGGGCTGCAACCTGCTCATTAAGAATCAATTTACTCCACATCTCTGTCTTAGGTAAAAATCGAAGCAAAAGAAAGATGACAATAAATGTAAATAAGAATGTAAGTCCTAACTGAATGATTGCAATAGAAATTATAGACCAATCAATCATCTCAAAATCTGAAAGCAATCCTAGGAATAAACTTCCCACCATTAGTAGAATTCCGAGAATACCAAATATTCCGAAACCGGGTATTACAAAAATCTCTATTACAAGCAAAACAACACCAATAACAAACATCAGAATTTCTATTATGGATGCAAGTTCAAGTATATAACCGGCACCAAAAAATATCGCAAGCGAAATTACACCCATTGTTCCGGCTAATCCCCAGCCCGGAGTTTTTATTTCAGTGTAAAGTCCAATAAGACCAAGCATAATTAGAAGTGATGAGATAATGGGGTTATTAACAAAGCGAACAAAATCCTCTGCCCAATTGGAATCAAGTGTAACAAGTTCTGCATTTTGTAAGCCGAAGGTTTCTTTCACCTGATCAATATTTGTTAGAACTGTATCAGCCATCTTATACTTTAACGCTTCTTCGGAAGTCAAAGTAACAAGTTTGGTACTATCGTCTTTAATATCGGGGATAATAATTGTCTCATCAACCATACCTTGAGCAATATCGGTTCTGCGTCCGTTCTTCTCTGCAGTTGCTCTCATCTCAGATCGCATATAAGACTGATATTTCTCCGATTGTTTTTGTCCTGTCTGATCAACAACAGTAGAAGCTCCCATTGAAGCACCGGGAACCATAACAATCTTTTCGCAAGAAAGAGCAATCAGAGCGCCGGCAGAGATTGCACGCTTATCAATAAAAGCAATTGTTTTTACTTTGCTATTTAGAATTGCATCCTTAATCTGTGTTGCTGCATCTACTCTTCCGCCGAATGTATTGATCCTGAATATTATGGCTGAAGCAAAATTTGTTTCGGCCTCTTTTACAACACGTTTGATATAAGGCGCAAGACCAAGGTCGATATCACCTTCGATATTGGCATAATAGACTTTTTCCTGAGCAGATATAGTAATGCTGATAAGTAAGAATAATGATAGGATTAACCGTTTCAATTTTTACCCCAAAGAAATTTTTAACCAACGGTTAATTACTTAAAATGTTTCAATAATTCAATATTATTTATTTACAAATGCATAATTAAGCAATTTATAAACAAGTTTTGCCGCAACAAAGCTCGAAGATGGATGCGATTTTGATGGAGCAAGCTCAACCACATCAATGCCAACAATATTTTTATCCAAACCGATAATTTTTAGAAGGTTCATTGTTTCATCCCAGAAGAGGCCACCGGGTTCAGGAGTTCCGGTTGCAACAAGGAACGATGGATCGAATCCGTCCACATCAAACGTAACGTAAACATTTTCAGTCAATGATTTAGAAACCAACTCTTGCCAATTATCGCCATACATTCCAAGTTTTATCTCGCGGGAGTAAAATGTTCTGATGTTATTCTTTTTTCTGAAATCGGACTCATCTTTCGATTGAGCGCGTATTCCAACCTGAACAATGTTGGTATTAAACTCAGCCACACGAGCCATTACCGAAGCGTGAGAATATTTTGAGCCTTCGTAACTTTCGCGCAAATCCGAATGAGCATCAATCTGAAGAATTGATAAATTCTTAAAGCGTTCGTGATGGGCTTTAATCGGTGCTACAGATAAAGAGTGCTCGCCGCCTAATGTAACAACGAACTTTCCCGAATCAAGATGCTTACTTACTTCTTTATAAATTTTTTCTATTGCTTTACTAACGGGAAGTTTAGAGAGATTTAATTCCGCAAGTGTACAAATTCCTTTTTCAAAGCAGAGTTCGCGATTTAATTCTTCATCATAAAACTCGACATAATGAGAAGCATTTAAGATTTCTTTTGGACCATTTGATGTTCCTTTACCATAACTAACAGTCTTTTCAAGTGGAGCAGAAACTATTACAATCTGAGAATCTTTGTAATTAGAATATTTTTTATCGATTGCTAAGAAATTCTGTTTTATTCCAAGTTCCTTCATTTCAATCTCCAGAGGAATTTATCAAGTGTTAATTAAGGAAGGTGCCGTAGTGAAAATAATTCCACCAAGGCACCAAAACATAAAATGTAATTAATCTTTAATTACAGAAGCAATTGCAGAACGATCGAATTTCATTTTGACATTGTTACCAACATCAATAAGACAAGTTTTTTCTTCAAGTCCGGCAACAGTGCCATAAAGACCGCTTGTTAAAACAACTTTGTCCCCTTTCTGAACTGCAGAGAGTAATTTTTCTCTTTCTTTAGCTCTTTTCTGTTGTGGTCTGATGATCATAAAATAGAAGATTGCGAAGATAGCACCGAACATTATCAAGGTGCTGATTAAACTGCCTCCTCCTCCACCGGAACCATCGGGTGGCGGAGCCATTGCTAATAATATATCCACTTATTCCTCCGTTATTGATTGTACATTTACTGATATTATTTTTGAATAATTATTTTTCCATTCGACGAATGTTCCATCGAGTATTCTTTTGCGTGCTTCACGCACAAGATTCAGATAAAAAGTTAAATTATGAATTGTAGCAAGTTCTAAAGCAAGGATTTCGCGCGCATTAAATAGATGACGCAAATAAGCTTTTGAAAACTGCGAACAAGTGTAACAATCGCAATTTGGATCAAGCTTACTATAATCATCCTTGTAAGCAGCATTCCTCATCGAAACAATCCCTTCAGATGTAAAAAGATATGCGTTACGTGCGTTTCGTGTCGGCATAACACAATCGAACATATCAATTCCTAATGAAATTGCCTCCAGAATATTTTCCGGTCTTCCAACACCCATTAGGTATCGAGGTTTATCTTCGGGCATAAAATCGGTTGTAAAGTTAACCATATCATACATTTCTTCCATCGGCTCGCCTACTGCAAGTCCGCCGATTGCATAACCATCAAAACCAATACTGAGTAGATCCTTTGCAGAGCTTTCCCTTAAATCCTTGTAAACGCTCCCCTGAATAATTCCAAAAAGATATTGATCAAATCCATATAAAGATTCCGTTGAATCGAAAGCTTCTTTATTTTTCCAGGCCCAATCAGTTGTAAGCTCTTTAGATTTCTTTGCGTATTCATATTCGCACGGGAAAGGTGTACATTCATCAAGCGGCATCATAATATCGCTGCCGATACTTCTTTGGATTGAGATTACTTTTTCAGGAGTAAAAAAATGTTTCGAGCCATCCAAATGAGAGCTGAATTCAACTCCATCTTTTTTAAGTTTACGAAGTTCCGACAGACTAAAAATCTGAAATCCCCCGCTATCGGTTAAAATAGGACGATTCCAGTTCATAAATTTATGAAGCCCGCCGGCTTGCTCTAAAATTTTTGTTCCCGGTCTTAGGTACAAATGATAAGTATTTGAAAGAACAATCTCGGCATTAATTTCGCTTTCGAGCACTCTTTGAGTTACCGCTTTAACAGTGCCCTGAGTACCGACCGGCATAAAAATAGGAGTATTAACTATTCCGTGTGATGTTTTTAGCTCGCCGATTCTCGCTTTAGAATTTTTATCTGTATACTTTAGGGAAAACAAGATTTATCTTAAAATTTGGTGGCAAAGATAAGGTTATTTTAGCTTTTCTTCCATTGATTTGGCTATTATTATCGTAGTCGTCTTATTACTTAAAAAAAGATTCATCCCATAGCTCACAATTATCATTCCGACCAAAGATTTTATATCGATTACGGGAAATAATTTTATAAAACCAATCGCGGATTTTCTTAGGGATGAACGTAATTATCCAGAAAAATTTCCAAGGGTAATTTAGTTGACTAATAATTTCTATTACAGCATCAGATTGGGTAAAGAGATTATTCTTTTGATATAGAATTACAGTTTGAAATGGAGGGATTAAATATTCTTTTAGCTGAGGTAATTGCAAAGCTGTTTTAGAATTAAGACTTAAGTAACGAAATATTTTTTTCTTGTCGATTCTTATCAGAAAACGAACAAAGCCATTGCACAAATTACAATTACCGTCAAAGAATATAATCGGTTTATTCATGGGGACTAATTAGATTCAACCGGACCGAACCAATCGATAATTCCGTTTTCTAAGTTAAAAACTTTTTCGAAGCCGATCTTCTGCATATGGAGAGCTGCATTGTAGCTTCTGCTTCCTGAACGGCAATAAACAAAATAGGTTTTGCTTTTGTCGAGCTTTTCTATTTGTGTAAAAAAGTCCGGTTTATAGATATCTATTAAAATTGAATTCGGGATTCTTAACTGATTATATTCCTCTTCGGTACGAACATCCAGTATAACTGCATCTGAAGTTTCCTGTGCCATTTTTTCAAATGTTTCTGAATCGAGATTTGCAACATTTTTTTTGTTGCCGAATAATAACGACATAAGTGAGCTCATATTTCCCTTTTATTTTTAGTAACAAGAGAGACTGAAAAAAAGTTTATTCTGTGAAGTCCGGCTCAACGGTAAGTTTAAGCAAATCGATTTTGGTTTTATCCGACTTGAGAATTAGTATTGAATAATTATCCACCTTAAATGTTTCTCCCTTAACGGGTATTCGACCAAGTTTGGCAGTAATATAACCGGCAATAGTTTCAAAATCACCTTCTTCATCAATTGCAAAACCGTATTCTTCGTTAAGGTAATCAATCTCAACTTTACCGCTTAAAATGTAGGTAGAGTTATCAAGTTTTTTTACGACTTTTTCTTCTATATCGTACTCATCGCTTATTTCACCGAAAAGTTCTTCTATCAAATCCTCAATTGTGATTATTCCGGCTGTCCCGCCGAATTCATCGACAACAACAGCAAGCGTAAATTGTTTCTCTAAAAATTCATTAAGCATTTCAAGACTTTTTTTGGTATCGGGTACAAATACAACGTCCCTTATCATTTCAGAAAGACTTTTAGGATTGTGGAAAAGATCTTTAAGTAAAATCATTCCTTTTATGTTGTCGAGGTTTTCTTCATAGACAATAAGTTTTGAATAACCCGACTCAAGAAATTTATCCATCACTTCTTCTATTGAAGAAGTAATTTCAACTCCGGCAATATCGGTTCTTGGAGTGATTGCTTCATAAACTCTCTGTTCACGTATTTCGATTACTTTTGTAATAATATCGGATTGGTCTTCATTCATTTTACCGGCTTCGGAACTCTCTTCAATCAGATTTTGAATATCCTCTTTATCAAATATCTGAAGAATCTCTTCTTCTTCTTTCTTATTCATTCTATTTAGAATAACAGAGACTTTTGAAGCAATTTTCACAAACGGATAGAGAATAAACAGAACCAATCTCAAGGGGACTGATGATATAAGAATAATTGTATCAGCTAATTCCCTACCAACGAATTTCGGCATCAGTTCTCCGAAGAAAAGAAGAATTACTGTTGAGATAAGAAGAATTTCCGCTTCTTCCATTCCAAATGACGAGATAAGAAATACAGAGATAAGAGATGCAAACGTAATATTTACAATGTTATTCGAGATAAGGAGAGTTGAAAAAAACAGATCGGGATTTTTAATAAAGTAATGCGCATTTAAGGCATAAAGATTTTTTTTACGTGCCCGGATTTCAATTTTAATCTTATTCGAAACGAGGTATGCAATTTCTGTTGAAGAGAAAAACGCACTTAATAGTAATAACACAAATAGTAATATAAAATCAGAAAGCATATTAAATCCGAATCAATAATAAATTAAATAAAGCGATATGCCTAAATATAAGATAAGATTTACAACCATTGGAATATCTTTTAGAAATACCTCCACAACATTTTCACCCATATTTTTCTTTATTGCCAAAAACAAATATCTGAATATCCCGAATATGACAAATATTGTAGTAAATACTAATTGCTCGGAACCGAATGCTTCAATTGTTCTTTCTGCAACGGTATAAAGAGCGTAACTTAAAATTACAGATGCAGATGTAATAGCAGCAATAAGATCAATAAAATCGAGTGAATAATCTTTCAAGACTTCTCTTTGAATAACAGAATTTGCACTATTGGCAATCTCGACTCTTCTTTTCATTACTGCAAGGAATAGAGACAAGAATATTGTTGTAAGAATAAGCCAGTTGGATAAATAAACGGAAATTATAAATGCTCCACTTATAACGCGAATTAAAAATCCGGCTGCTATACAAAAGATATCCACAATAACAATTTTCTTGAGATAGAGTGTATAGGCAAAATTAATGATAATGTAGAGCCACATCATCATCACAAATTTTGATGTTAAGAAGACTGAAAAAATTAGAACGATTTGCAGAAGAATAAAGAGTAGAACAAACGCTTCATTTTTGTTAACTGCACCGCTTGCTATCGGTCTTGTTTTTTTATGGGGATGATGTCGATCCCTTTCTGCATCAATTATGTCGTTAAATACATAGACAAAGCTTGATGTAAAAGAAAAGGCAAAGAATCCGGCAATAACATTTATCAATATGTTATAATCGAATAAATGCTTGGAGAATACAAGCGGAACAAAAATAAAAATGTTCTTAAGATAGCTTTGTATTCTTAATAATTTTAGTAAGTCAACAAATTTAGAAAACAACTGCTTCCTCGTATGTTCCAAAATGTTGCTTAAGCACTTCTACCATTTCGCCTAATGTAACATAATTCTCTGCAGCTTCAATTAATACGGGCATAATATTAGCGCCGGATTGAGCTGCTTCTGCAATCTTTGCAATACTTTTATCAACCAATGCCTGGTTCCTTTTACTACGTAACTTAGAAAGTCCTTCTCTTTGTTTCTTTTCAACTTCTGGAGAAATTTGCAATATCGGTATATCTATTTTTGAATTATCTTCAACGAATTCATTCACTCCTACAATAATTTTTTCTTTACGTTCGAGCTCTTTCTGGTATCTGTAAGCTGAGTCGGCAATTTCTTTCTGGAAATATCCTGATTCAATAGCTTGAATAACGCCACCCATAAAATCAATTTCGTCGAATATTTTATTGGCTTCTTCTTCCATTTTATTAGTCAACGATTCAACAAAATAACTTCCGCCTAATGGATCTACAGTATTGATAACACCGGTTTCGTAAGCAAGAAGTTGCTGGGTTCTGAGTGCAATTTTAACTGCTTTCTCACTCGGAAGAGCAAGAGTTTCATCCATCGAATTTGTATGAAGCGATTGAGTGCCACCCATTACCGCAGCTAATGCCTGAAATGCTGTTCTGACAATATTGTTCTCCGGTTGCTGAGCCGTTAAAGTACAACCGGCAGTCTGCGTATGAAACCTCAACCACCACGACCTTGGATTTTTTGCACCGTATTTTTCTTTCATTCTTTTAGCATAAATTCTGCGTGCCGCTCTGAACTTAGCAATCTCTTCAAAGAAATCGAGATGAGAGTTGAAGAAAAATGATAATCTTGGTGCAAACTCATCAATGTCCATTCCTCTTTCAATGCAAGCTTCGATGTAAGCAAAGCCATCAGCTAAAGTGTATGCTAATTCCTGAACTGCGGTCGATCCGGCTTCTCTAATGTGATATCCGCTGATAGAAACAGGATTCCACTGCGGTACTTCATTTGTACAGTATTCAATCATATCAGTAATTATACGCATCGAAGGACGCGGAGGGAAAATATATTCTTTTTGAGCAATGTATTCTTTAAGAATATCATTCTGAAGTGTTCCGCGTAATTTATCAAACGGGACTCCCTGTTTTTTTGCAACTGCCAGGTAAAATGCAAAGATCATTGCAGCGGGAGAATTAATTGTCATTGATGTAGAAACCTGATCAAGTGGTATTCCATCGAATAAGGTTTCCATATCTTCAAGTGATGAGATTGCAACACCGCAGATACCAACTTCACCTTCACTCATAGGCGCATCCGAATCCCAACCCATCAATGTTGGTAAATCAAATGCAACGGATAGACCAGTCTGACCATGTTCGAGTAAATACTTAAAACGTGCGTTTGTATCTTCAGGTGTTCCGAATCCGGCAAACTGGCGCATAGTCCAGATTCTACCGCGATATCCGTTAGTATGAATTCCACGTGTAAATGGATACTCCCCCGGAAAATTTATTTCATCCAGAAAATTATTTTTTTCAATATCGTCCGGTGAATAAAGAGGTTTTATTTCTTCACCCGAGACGGTAGTAAACTTCCATTTAAGTTCTTTGGCAGAAGCTAATTTATCATCATATATTTTTTTTGCTTTTTTGTAGTCTTCCATTTTTTCCCTTTACATGAGAATTATAAAACTAACTTTTGATAAAAATATAAACTTCAGGAAGTACGTCCAAATCTTTTATCTAGTTCCTGTATCGGTATTTTGATAACAATCGGTCTTCCATGCGGACAAACATAAGGCATTGAAGTGGCAAAAAGTTTATCAACAAGAATCCTCATTTCTTTTTCAGTCAGTTTATCGCCGGCTTTAATTGCAGCTTTGCAAGAAAAAGATTTTGCAAGGTTATCACGAACTTCTAATTGTTTCTCCTGTTGATTTTTTCTGAACTCGTGCAGAATATCAAGTAACGTTTCAGATTCATGTTCCGATTTCAAATCCGATGGAATTCCAACAATTTCGATAATGTTTTTAGACTTAAACTTAAGAGTAAAACCAAGATTTGTTAAATAAGGTTCAAGTTCCTTAAGTAGCTGGTAATCAGCCGGATCAAACTTTAATGTCTGAGGGAATAATAGATGCTGTGAAAAAGGGATGTTGGCTTCAAATGATTGAAGTGCTATTTCGTATAACACACGTTCGTGAGCAACGTGTGCGTCAATAATCATAAGACCGCTTTTAATCTGCGAAAGAATATATTTATTATGAAGTAATACAATAAATGGAGTATCCACAGAGCCTGTGTCTGTTGAATCCGATTCGTGATAAACTTCCTTTTGCGAATTATTTTCGAAAGGATGTTCAACCACTGAATCAGGTGCAGTCGATTTAATTTCGCGGTTTAAATTTTCGAACAAATGATCAATTTCATCTTCAGAAAATATTGAGTTACTTTTAGCTTTAGAGGACTGATTTACTAAAGGTCTGTCGCTAAAATCACTTCTTTCAGTATTCCTAAACGAATCAAAGCGTAATTTTTCTTTATCGGAATTATCCTGGTTAAAAGTTACAGAGGGGACTAAATCGTAACTGCCCAGAGTTTTTTTGATTACAGCATTAACAAAAGAATAGATTTCTTTTTCATCATCAAATTTTACTTCTAATTTGGAAGGATGCACATTAACATCAACTTTCTTAGGATCAATACTTAAGAAAAGAACAAAGAAAGGATAATCCCCTTTTTCCATTAAGTTTTCGTAAGCAGTAAAAACAGCGTGATTAATTATCTTGCTTTGCACAGAACGGTTATTCAAGAATAAGTATTGTTCCCCTTTACTTCGTTTAAGGTAAGCCGGTTTAGTAATAAATCCGCTTAGACTTATATAATCGGTAATCTCTTTAGCTTCTATTATAAGGTCAGTAATATTCTCACCAAATATTTCTTTAATTCTCTCTTTGTAATCGGTTTTATTTAGATCGAAAACTAAATCGTCATCATTAATTAAACGAAAACCAACATTAGGGTTACTGAGAGCAATCCTTTTGAATGTTTCGATGATATGCTTCAGTTCGGTTGAATTGGATTTAAGAAAATTTCTTCTTGCCGGAACATTATAAAAAAGATTTTTTACAGTTACAGAAGTACCAACCGGATAGGCATCTTTTTCAGTAACTAAACTTTCACCTTCTCCTATTTTAACAGCAATTCCAAGTTCATCAATTTCTCTGCGTGTCTTCAACTCAAATATCGAAACAGCGGCAATTGATGCAAGAGCTTCACCTCTAAATCCAAGTGTTTTGATCCCTTCAAGATCTTCTATAGAATTAATTTTGCTTGTTGCATGACGGTGAATACAAAGAAGTGCATCTTCCTCCGACATACCTGAAGCATCATCAATAACCTGGATTAAATTCTTACCGGCATTCTTAATGTAAACATCTATCTGATTAGCACCGGCATCAATAGAATTTTCCATCAATTCTTTAACAACCGACTCGGGGCGGTTTACAACTTCGCCGGCTGCAATTTTATTTGCAATGCTTTCCGGTAATATTTTAATTTTTTGTGTCACTATATTATTTTTTTCGTATATATTCTTTAATTACAAAATCGATTTTGTCAACTGATGATTTCAATTCCCACTTATCCAAATCGATAACAGGAAAGAACCTGTCACCATCAACTTTAATTTTAATTTCCGATAGAATCATTTTATCTGCAAACGTTAACGATTCTTCAAAGATTTCCTGTCCGCCTATAATAAAAACTTTTTGAAAGTTTTTATCTTCACAATATAAAAGTGCTTCGGAAATTGAGTTGCAAATTACAACGTTTGAGTGAGAAAACGAAAAGTCGGTTTTGCGTGTAATGATTATATTAAGCCGGTTTTCAAGGGGTTTATTTAATGAATTCCAGGTTTTTCTTCCCATAATCACTGGAAAACCTGTAGTACTATTTTTAAAGTGTATCAGCTCTTCTTTTAGATGCCAGGGAATTTTTCCTTCTCTACCAATTACATTATTCTTCGAAACGGCTGCAATAATTATCTTTTCCAATAATACCTTTTAGAAATTTGTAAAAATTACATTAACAAAATTCTTTTTATCAGGCATAACATTAAATAAAATTTAATCCCAGGGTTTTTCTATTCCAAGTATATCAAGTTTTTCTTCGAACTCCATTCTCTCAATATTTTTTGCAAATCTCTTATCAATAATTTTAAGCCATCCGAAACCATCAGCTAATTTAACGGCATCTACCTTATTACCGGCATAGATTTTTTTGAGCACTTCAATTTCCTGAGCCGAGAATGAAAGTGACTTCATTCTATAATCTTGAAATGCCTCCCATGCAATTGGACACCAACGACTAACAATTTCATTCCCGATAATATTTGCATAGGATCTAATTTCAAACTGAGCATGACTTTCCATTCTAAGCGCTAAGAAGTGAAGTAAGTTTTGCAGGTCAATTTTCCAGTAAGCTTCTGTGTATGTTGATAGCGGTAGATCTTTTCGTGCTTGTTCACGTGCAACTCCAAGTGAAAGTCTTTCCTGATAAATTTCGCGTGCAAAATCCTGAAGTTCGGATTCCCGATCGGTCAATTTACTTCCGACCTCTTCGGGGAAAAATCCTTCGCTCCCCTGTTTATTATCCTTTGCTTGAAGACGCCACTCGCCTAATTTAGTTTTTTGCGAAGCATCTATTGCAATTGAATAACGTGTTGAATACTCGTTTACGTTTGCCGTGCGGTGTCTTATCCATTGCCTCCACGTATCCATCGGTACACGCACATGCAATTTTATTTCACACATTTCGAAAGGAGTTGTATGATGATGACGCATTAAATAGCGGATTAGTCCGCGGTCTTCTGTAACTTTTTTAGTTCCCTTGCCATATGAAACACGTGCAGCTTGAACAATTGATTCGTCGCTTCCCATATAATCTATAACTCGAATGAAGCCATCATCCAGTACAGAAAATTTTTTGCCTAAAATTTCATCTAATGCCGGTACTTTTAATTTTTCAAGAGATTCAATAATCTGATCCATCTAATTCCTTTCATAAAAATTAGTTGATAGAATAAGTGTGTGAAATATAATTCAAAAATAATTTTGCAGAAAAAATAAATATGTACTTTTATAAAACTTTTTTGAATGCTTCAACAAGGTTTTGCTTGGTCTGGATTAAATCCTGAGAAATAATTTTTGTTTCACCTAACACGGGCATAAAATTAGTGTCGCCGTTCCATCGTGGAACCAGATGAAAATGGATGTGATCATCAATACCTGCACCGGCAGCTTTACCTAAATTAGCACCAACATTATAACCTTGCGGTTTCATTACTATGTCGAGGGCTTTAATTGATAGTTTTAGTGTAAACATCATTTCCGATAATTCGTTTTCATCCAATTGATGCAAATCGGAAACATGTTTTTTTGGCACTACCATCAAATGCCCGCTGTTGTATGGATATAAATTTAGAATTGCGTAACAGAAATTATTATCAAATACTTTTAAGGAATTGCTGTCGTTTACTTTTTGATCAATGGCATCGCAGAAGATACAGCCGTTCGATTTTTTTTCCTGATTAAATGAATCAATATAATTTGAACGCCATGGTGACCACAACTTTTCCATTTTTGCCTCAAATAAAAAAGGAGTTTACCCTAAATAAATTAAGATAAACTCCATTAATCAATCTGGAATAATTATTCTTCTTCTTCCTGTTTAGACTTCTGGTATTCTTCTATAATCTTTGTTTCAATTTCTTTAGGAACTTCTTCGTAATGAGAGAATGACATTGCAAACATTCCTCTTCCCTGTGTTAAGCTTCTTAATTGTGTGGAATATTTATGAAGTTCTGCCAACGGTACTTTTGCTTTGATTATCTGGAACGGACTTTCAGAATCCATACCCTGGATTTTACCTCTTCGGCTTGAAATATCACCCATTACATCGCCCATGTATTCTTCAGGAATTTTTACAGTGATGTCATAGATTGGTTCAAGTATAACAGGTTTAGCTTCCATAAATCCTTTTTTGAAGGCCTGAGAAGCTGCAATCTTGAATGACACTTCATCAGAATCCACTGAGTGATAAGTTCCATCAAACAAAGTTACTTTAACATCAACAACTTTACTACCTGTTAAAATTCCTTTAGACATTATTTCTTTAAGACCTTTTTCAACAGCCGGGATAAATCTACCTGGTACAACTCCGCCTACAATTGCATCAACGAACTCATATCCACCACCGCGCGGAAGAGGTTCCAATTTCAAATGAACGTGAC